>ERZ773115.2324-NODE-2324-length-15101-cov-11.576166_pt1 | contig 15101 bp, 18 predicted proteins | sample MGYA00511116_ERZ773115 | MGnify/ENA primary metagenome ERZ773115 (study PRJEB29015, sample SAMEA2737869) | human gut metagenome | biome: human gut; feature: human-associated habitat; material: faeces | place: China | collected 2012 ... | reverse complement strand
GTGGCGCAATTTTCAACTGGAATATTGGCGCACTTTTCAATTAGTATCTACAGCTTTACCAGAGCCGTCGCTTGAAAGTAGTGTGAATTGCACGCTACTTTTTTATATACGGTTTCCGGTCGCAACAGAATGACCGCTATGGCAAAAGTCCGATTACTCGCCGTCCTGACGATGGACGGCTGTCCGGCAGAAACAACCTGTCTGTCCGGGCGATGGCTTGGTTCCGACCAGTACGGGATAGGTGCGCTGAAAGAGGCTGCCACCTGCGTCCTGACAGAAGACACGTCGCTTACACTCCTCTCCAACCGGATGGAAAACACCGGCGATTCCCTGAACTATCTGATAGAAGCAACCGAAAAGACGGCAGGCATCATCAACGGCATGATACGGATGCGGCTTGTGGATGAAATTATCCTCTACATGGTTCCCGTCATTGCGGGAAACGGCAGCAGGCTGTTCCAGTCGTCGCTGCCCGAAAGCGAATGGACATGCACGGGAAGCAGACAATGGAAGGACGGCATGGTACGGATAGCCTACGGACGGAAAACACCCCGCCAACGGGTGGTGACGTTCGGAAAATGAACGCCCGGTACGTTCAAAAAGTGAACGTACGTTCAGATTCTGAACAAAAAATGAGGCGTCGGGAAAAGCTCCAAAAAATATTTTCATTAAATATTTCGCTGAATATCAGTGTGATATATCCATACTTAAAGAAAAACACTCCCGCAGGACCGCTATTTGTCCCATAGTTTTATGTGCGCACACTTCAAACCAAGTGTAATAACATAAAACTGAAAGAAAATGGAACACCTCATATTGACAGAAACCGAATTTTTCGGTCTTATAGACGGGAACGATGAAACAGTTAATCTGAATGCCGCATACAACCGTTTTGTCAGGGCGGTTGTGGAACTGATGCATGACGGCGATACGGACGGGGCGAAGATTGCGCTGGCGTATGCCGAAAACGAACTGCAATACCACCACACGCAGTACATTGCGGGTGTGAGAAGCCATACCGCCCTGTTTGTCCGTAAAGCCCTGTCTTTCATACGTAAGATGCAGAAACATATCCCTTCCAACCGCCCGCAGGTGTCGCCACTATCCACAACCATCCACTCCGAATGTGAAAAGAGAAATAAAGACACAGGCAATATTCCTGCCATGCGTTGGACGGGCAGTATGGCTGAGTTGGTGGAGCTGATTTACGGGCTGGATGCCATGAAGCTGGTAAACGAGGGTGAAACGGGTATCAAGGAATTGCTGGACGGTTTCTGCAAGGTGTTCGGCATGGAAATAAAGGAGAGCCAGTGCTACAATACCTATGCGGACATCAAGCGGCGGAAGAACGACAGCCGCACCTATTTCTTCGACAAGGCTGCGGAGAAGCTGAACCGGCGGATGCAGGAGGACGAGGAACGGGAACGGATGCGGAAAAGATAACGAGAAAATGAGGCATGGGCGTCATAGTCTGCAAAAAATTGCTTACCTTTGCAGAAACAATTATAATACAATAGATTATGGCATTAGAAATTAAACCTATTCCGGTACTTCGCGGCAAGGCGGCGGAGCGTTTCGTGGAAGAAGCGGACAGGAACGCCAGAGAAAGGCGCGGTTCCATAGACTTCACGAAGCAGGTGGAAAAGATGCGTGCTATCCTGAAACGCTCCAGACTGTACAATATAGATAAGGAGGGATAGGACGGTATGCTGGAGTATTGTGAGTTCCGTGAGCTGAATGAAGACGTGCTGCGCGAATGCGGCGGCTTCTTGTGCAAGGACAGGGATATAACCGAGTTCTTCACGAGAGAGTATGCGGATTATGCCTACCAGCTTTTGGGAAAGTCCTACTGCTTCGTGGAGCAGGACAAGCACCGCATCGTCGGAGCTTTCACCGTAGCCAATTCGAGTATCCGTGCAGACCTGCTTCCGAACAGCCGGCGCAACAGGCTCAACCGTAACATCCCCAACGAGAAACGCCGTCCCCAATATCCTGCGGTGCTGGTGGGGCAGCTTGCCGTCAGTGACGGCTATATGGGACAGCATATCGGCGATGAGATACTGGATGCCATCAAGTCATGGTTCATCGAACCATTGAACAAAACCGGATGCCGCTATATAGTGGTGGATGCCCTGAACAATCCGAAGATATTTGATTTTTATCAGCGGAACGGCTTCAAGTTCCTGTTTTCCACAGAGGAAGAGGAATGGACTTTCCTGCATGGCAGGAGAACGGCAGAAGAACAATCAGCCATTCAGCCCATGCACACCCGGCTGATGTACTTTGACCTGATACTGCTGCGTACCCGATAAGAAGAAACTGTAAAACAGTACAAGAACGTATCTCCCATGCAATTTGCGGTCTATTTTGCATGGGAGTTTCTATATCGTGAAAATGGCAAAGAAAAAGAAAAGACATAACGGACACTATTGTAAAATATGCGGCTGCCGCAAGTCCAACGAGAGCTTTACTGGCAAAGGACACGCACGGCATATCTGTAAGGAATGCCAGTCGCTTCCGAAAGACGAGCAGGCGGACATGATGCGCTGTAACGAAGTGGAGCGTGCCGCATTCCGTTTCCCTATGAGGCGGCAGGATTGGGAACTGCTGGAAAAATATGCCAAGAAATACAAGGACAGGGAGTCCGGACAGTTCGCACAGGAAATGCTTGACATGAAACGCGGCAATTATGCACCGGAAGCGGATGATGAAGAAGCGGATGAATTGTCTGGCAAAATCTACGAAATCGAAGAAACTCCCTTTTCGGATTTGGATGAAGACAACCGTATTGCCGTTGAAGAACTGCTGGAGGACAATATCAACGAGTTCATGATACACAAGGACTATATCCCGGAAGGAAAGGACTTGCAGGATATAGCGGATTGGGTATTGAAAGAAACCAACGCTGCGTTTTATCTGAAAGTCGTCCCTAATGACGCATACCGCAAGCTCATAGACGATACCATCCGGAAGCTGGTCAGGGAATGGAAAGACGACGGTATGGAAATAAAGACCTATACCGAATCGCTTACGGTCATGGAAACCGAACGGCTTATAATCAGAAAAATCACCCGCAAGGACATGGGTGCATTACTCGCCCTTATGAGCAAGCCGGAAGTCATGTACGCATGGGAACACGGATTTGAAAAGAAGGAAGTGCACCAATGGCTGAACCGCCAGCTTACCCGTTACCGTAAGGACGGATACGGGTATTTTGCCGTCATATTAAAGGAAAACAATAAGTTTATCGGACAGGCAGGCTTAATGAAAAGCGTGATTGACGGGAATAATACCGTGGAACTCGGCTACATGCTGGACAATGTGTATTGGCATCATGGTTATGCAACGGAAGCCGCCCGAAGATGCCTGCAACATGCTTTTGAGGAATTGGGATTACAGGAAGTCTGTTGCAGCATCCGTCCCGAAAACTCGCCTTCCCTCCGTGTGGCAGAAGCCATCGGAATGATACCCTGCGGCAGCCACACCATTGTATATAATGGAAAGGAAATGCCCCATCTGTTATATAAAGCAGAAAATATAATTGACAAAAAAGAAAATCCGTAACAGTCAGTGCTACGGATTTTCCTTTTTTCGCCTGCGACGCGTTACTTGTTCTGCAAAAGGTATTGCAGTTCCGGGTCGGACTGGATGCGCTGCAACTCGTCGGCGACAATCTGCCGCACTTCGGCACGGATGCGGTTGTAGTTCTCCTGAATCATCTCCTTCATGCGGTCGTTGCCGTCAGCATCGGTAAAGTCCGTGATGACGGGAATAGGCTTGTAAGCCTGTTCCTCACGCTTGACCTTCTCGGCATCCACCACAATCTCGCAATGGAAAATCTTCTGTTCGATGCGCTCGTCGTAGTTGTCGGCGACGGCTCCCACGAACATGCCCTGCGTGAGCGTGGAAATCTTGCTTGCCGGGATAAGGCTCTCCATCTGCGTATTGATGGAAGTGGACTTGTCCTCACGGTTGATGGTGATGCTCTGCCGCCTCTGGAGAATCTTGCCGAAACGCTCGGAAAGGGTCTTGGCGGTCTCGCCCACGACCTGACCGGAAAAGATGTTGCCGACGGTGTTCATGACCACGGCGGCCTCCTTGTCGCCGTAGTCACGCTTGAGCTGGGAGAAGTCCTGAAAACCCAGCAGGGTGGAAACCTTGTTGCTTCGGGCGGTGGCAATCAGGTTGTCCAGTCCCTTGAAGTAAATCGTGGGCAGCTCGTCGATGATGATGGAGGACTTCAGCCTGCCCTTCCTGTTGACAAGCTTGACGATGCGCGAGTTGTACAGCCCCAATGCCGCCCCGTAGATGTTCTGGCGGTCGGGATTGTTGCCGACACAGAGAATCTTCGGTTCGTCGGGATTGTTGATGTCGAGCGTGAACTCACTGTCGGACATGACCCAGTAGAGCTGCGGGGAAATCATGCGCGAGAGCGGAATCTTTGCCGAGGCTATCTGACCGGCGAGCTGTTCCATCGCCCCGCCCTGCCAGGCGTCCATGAACGGGGAAAGGTAGTTCTCCAGTTCGGGATAGCTGGTGAGAATCGGGAACAGGTCCTCGTAACGGCGGTTGAGCAGCTCGATGGCATGGGGAAAGGTGCAGTATTTCCCGTCCTGATAGATACGGAGGAACCATATCACGGCGGCGAACAGGATAATCGGAGACTCCACGAAGAAATCCCCTTGTTTCTGCACCCAAGTCTTGTTCAAATTGAGCATTATCGTGTAGGCACTCTCGTAGGCATCGGTGATGTCCTCCATGAAATCCGGATGGATGGGATTGCAGCGGTGCGAGCGCCGCGGGTCGTCGAAGTTGATGACGTAGAACTTCGGTCTGACCCTGTATGCGTCCATGTGGTTCAGCAGGTGGTTGTAGGCGATGGTGGATAAGTCGCTGAACTTGAAGTCGTAGATGTACATGGCAAAGCCCTTCTCAATCTGCTGTTTGATGAAGCTGTTCACCACGGCATAGGACTTTCCGCTGCCCGGCGTACCCAGTACGATGGTGGCACGGAACGGGTTTACCACATTGATATAGCCATTGTTCCACTTCTTCCTGTAGTAGAAACGTGTGGGCAGATTGACGGAATACCCGTTCTCCATGAGACGAGTCTCCTGCATGAAACTCTCGTTCTCGACATTGAACACGTCTTCCATGAGGTTGGTACGCAAAAGACGGCTCATCCATGTGCCTGCCATGAGCAGGCAGACATAGCCCGCCGCCATCGAAGCGGTGTAGAGACCCGCAACCGCTTCTACCGGAAGCGGCAGGGACAGCACCCACCAGTTGCCGAAGAAGAGCACCAGCCCTGCGGCAAGTACCGTCCAGATCCGGCGCCAGGTGATTTTCTCCTCCTTGACACCCTTCGTGCCGAGGCACGAGAGCGCGAGCAGAAGAAGGGCAAAGAACTTTGTGTAGAGGATATGATGGAACAGTCCGGCGGTACGGTCGAAGTTCATCAGTACCCGGTCCACGACACCTATGCCGATGCCCCACAGCCTTACGGCTTCGTAACAATACCAGTAAAGGTGGATGACCACCAGAATAATGCTTACGGCACGGAGAAAATCCATGATTTTCGCCAGTGCCCTCAAATCGTCTTCCTGTTGTGACATAATCTGTTTCTGTTTTCAAGTGAATGACTGAATTATAATCCCAGCCCCTTGCGGCGTTTCTTCCGTCTGCGTTTGAGGTCACGCTCGAAAGCGGCTTCCTCCGCCTGTGCGCCCGAAGTGTCGCCGCCGAGCAAGCCCAAGCCGGAGGAATACCCCTCATCGTATTCCACGGCGGGATGGGTGTCGGGCTGCTGCCCGTCCACGGCGATGGTGAATGGTATGGGCAGAGTGCCGGCATACGGCAGGGTGAAATGCTCCTGCAGGGCATTGGCGGAAAACTCCCTGCCCAGACGAGAGCCGTTGAGCACGCAGCCCGTGCGGTGGTCGATGAAGGTCGCTCCGTAGATGCGCCCTTCTTCTGTGTGGCGGAACACCACATCCACACCTTTCGCTTTGAGCAGGGCGACAAACTCCTCGCGGCGGTATGTCCGGGCAAGCGCGGCGGCGACGGTCTTGCGGGTTATCTCCGCCAGACGTTTATCCCGAATTTGTCCTTTGGAAAATTCAAACCTGCGCTGCACGGCTTCGTAGCCGACAGACTTGCCGATGCGGGAAGCCTTGAAGGGAGTGCCGGTCCTGTTACCGGCATCATCAGTGGCGGAATAGACCATCCCGTGATACTCGCGCCCGTCCACCATGCCGCGGGCTTCCTCCACGGTGACGTTGTAGAGCGAGAGAAGGGCGCGGTATTCGCCCATCGTCTGGAACCTGTAGCCTGCCATGACCGCCTTGGCTACATTCGATACCTGCCGCTTGACATCGCCCTGCGATACGTCCACCCTGCGGAGCGGGTTGTCGGTACGGAGCCGGCGGCGGTCAGCCGGGTGAAGCCCGTACTTCTTTTCCAGCTCGGAGGTGATGCGCTTGCTGCGGCGGTGGATGAAGTCACGGTTAAGCCGCCTGCCCCGTTCGTCCACATTGACGGAAACGATGTGCAGGTGGTGGCGGCTGATGTCCTCGTGCTTGAACACGAGATAAGGCTGGTCGCCGTAGCCAAGCCTGTCGAGATACTCGCGTGCGAGCTGTTCCAGTTCCGTGTCGGTCAGACGGTCGTCGGGGTGCGGATTGAGGGAAATGTGGATGACCTTATTCCGAGTGCGCACCTGCTCCGGCATGAACCGCTTGAAGTCCTGCTCGGCACGTGCCACGTCCACATGTCCGCTGCCGTCGTCGAAAATCCGGTTTACGGCAAGGAGCCTGCCTTCGCCCTCATTCACTTTCAGGCCGTTGTAGGCGAGTGCGCCGTACAACGATGTTCCCATGCTTATCTTCGCGACCATCTTTCCTCAAACTCTTTTGAAAGTTCCATGACCTGCCGCGTCAGAGCGGCCAGTTCCTTCGTGCATTGCTCCAGCTTGTAGAGCAATGCCATCGCCTTCTTTTCCGAGAAATGGCAGCGAAGCTCCCTGACCACCTGGTTGTAGTTGTTGCCGACCATGCGGTACTGCGCATGGAAAGCGGAGAGCTTCGTGCAGTAGTCCAGCAGCGTCCTGTCCGTGACCAGCACACGGAAGGGCTGTCCGAAGAAGTGCGCTTTCAGGAACACCGCCCTCGCGTACACGCCGGATTTCTCATACATGGCAAGAAACTTCTGCCATTCCTCATTGTCGAAGCGCACCATCACGCAGTGCGACTTGCGGCTCTCTTTCGGATGCCGCCCCCATTTAAGGGACGCTTCATCCCCGTTCTTTTTCTTGTTCATCTTTATTATGGATTTAGTGGTTCGTTTCACGGCACAAGCGCAGCTTCCGGCACGCATACCGCAGGTAGGAAACAGGCTTCCCGACTTCGGAGGGGAAGCCCTCCCCCACAAGGGGCAAGGTCGTTTCCGGGAGTAACCGGAAACCCTTTGAGTTACTCAAAGGACACCTTGCTGTGTCTTTAAGGACACAAGAATCCGTACACGACGGATTGGGGATAAACCTGCTATAACAACCCATAAAGGTATCGGTCGCCCGATACCCTTCGGCTGCCCAAAAGAAGGACGGAGCCGGGGGTACGATGTGCGCATCGGGAGCGTTGCCCTGCCGCTTGGGGGCAAAGGTACGGGGTAAAAACACACCGGGAAGTGGTTGAAAAACGCCACAAGCTACCGGAACGAAGCCAAATGCTGCCACGCAAGGGGGAAACGATACAGACCGGCGGATTTGTATATTCCTTTGCGGACAGAAACGATGAAGCAACAAGGCAAATAAATGGACATGGACGGAAACAGACATTTGAAAAGGCAGGTCCGCACGGACGGACAGACACACAGCTCCGCTGGCGTACTGACATACATACGTACTGATGCACTGACGTACATACGTGCTGACGTACTGACGTATTGGCGTATGACAACACACCAGCGGAGACTCAAACCAAGACCTCCGTAGAAATGCGTGTATGCAAGAAAGTGCGCATACGCATATATACAGAGGCAGAGAAATGAACAGGCGGGGAAGCATACCGCCACAGTCATAAACCCACAACGATTAAAACATACAGAAAAATGAACAAGGAAACATTCGTTGCATTCGCAACACAGAAAGGCGGTGTCGGCAAATCGACCGTCACCGCGCTCGTAGCCAACTACATCCACAACGTGATGGGGATAGATGTCGCCGTGATAGACTGCGACGAGCCGCAGCACAGCATCGCCGGGCTGCGCGACAAGGAAACGGCACTTATCGAAAAGAACGACAGCCTGAAAGCCGTTGCCTGTGAACATTTCCGCAAGTCGGGGCGCAAGGGATTTCCCATCGTCCGAAGCAACGCCGTGCAAGCGCTGGACGATGCGGACAGCCTGCTGTCAGAGAAAGGATACCAGCCGGAAATCGTGTTCTTCGACCTGCCGGGCACGCTGAAAAGCGACGGGGTGATAAAGACGCTCTCGCAGATGGACTACATCTTCACGCCCGTCAGCGCCGACCGCTTCGTGGTGGAAAGCGCATTGCAGTTCGTGATGATGTTCAACGACAACCTCGTCACCACCGGGCTTGCCAAGACAAAAGGCATATCCCTGTTCTGGACAATGGTGGACGGACGGGAAAAGACCGGGCTGTACGACCTGTACGGGAAGCTGTTCGCCGAAAACGACTTCCATGTCCTTGACACGAGGCTGCCCGACAGCAAGCGTTTCCGCCGCGAGCCGTCGGACGACCGCAAGTCGGTGTTCCGCTCGACCATCCTGCCGCCGGACGCCTCCATGCTGAAGGGAAGCCGTATCCGCGAGCTGTCGGAAGAGATATGTTCCATCATCAACGGATAAACCTCATGGCAAGCCGAAAATTGAATACGGAGGGCATAGACGAAAGCCTGCTGCTTGCCTCCATAGGAAAATCCCGTCAGATGGGCGGACCTCCGGCAAGGGAAGGAACGGACGAACCCGATGCCGGCAACGTACCGGAAGATGCGGTACAGCCCACGGAAGCTAAAGCACGGAGCGAACCCGCGAAAAGAAAGAAGCCTGACTACGGCTCGACCTTCCTCAAACGGAACGAGGTGAAACTCCGGCACTGCGTGTACATCAGCAAGGAGGCACACAGCATCGTTTCCAAGATAGTGAACACCATCGCCGACAAGGAAATAACCGTGGGCGGCTACATCGACACGGTGCTGATGCGCCACTTTGAGGAGAACAAGGACGAAATCAACGACCTGTACCGCCGCAACAGGGACAACCTGATTTGAGGAAAACATTGTATCACATAAAAAAGTAAAGACGAAATGAAACTGAACATCCAAATTTTCAAAAGAAAACAGAGAGAGGAAGCCTATAAGGGCAAGTACCTGAACGGATGCAAGCCGGAAGGCACCGCACGGAAGGCGGTGTACATCAGCCGGGAGAAGCACAAGGCGGTCAGGCGCATAGCGGGCATGGCGGGAGAAAACGGGATGACCATATCCGGCTATACAGACCGCATCGTCACCGAACACCTTGAACACCACGGTACGGAGCCGGAGAGCCTGCACAGGAAGAAAAGCCACGATGTTGTCGGACAGATAGCGGTAAGCCTATGGTGACGCTGCTGCTAATCCTGATGATGGCGTGCAACCTGTGGGTACTGCTCTACCTGACATGGGAACGCAAGGAGTCACGAAAAGCTGACGGCAAGGACGGCATTGAACCGGCACGGGAACCGTTGCCCGATGTCATTGGAAAAAGCAGGTTCAGAATGCCGGAAATGAAGCCACAGGCTGCCACTCCGACGCCAAATGCTGCCACGGAAATGCAAAGCGAGGCGGTGGACGAAAAGGACGTTACCTTTGACGACGAAATGGAAACCGCCGGCAGCCACGCTGCGGAAACGAAGCCGTCGCGCCAAGTGCCCGACGAGGATCTGGACGAGGTTTTCAGGGACAACCGCGTCCACGACACGGACGGGGAACTTGAGGAAGAGGCGCCACAGGCGGGCGGAAGCACCTTTGACGAAATCGACCGTGCGGCAAGGGCGGTGAAGAACCCGAAGGCAGGGAAAGCCGACATCCTGCAAGCGGGCAAGGTATTCCACGAGCTGGAAGGGACAGAGTTCTATGACATGTTCCGGCGCAACAATGCCCAGTACGAGGCAAGGGTGTCGGAAATGGTGGAAACCTATCTCACAAGTATCCAGCCCGCAGAGAAGAAAACAAGAATGAAAGCGGCTGTACGGAAGGAATACGAGAACTTCAACATCCGCGACTATGTATAACAATGTAAAAGATGTAACTAAGATGCGAAAAAAGAAAACCGACTACGGCTAAATCATCGGCTTGCCACCGAATCCACTAAATCCAGAAGCCGGCTTTATCCGAAGCCGCAAGAATTAAAAAGTATCAATCGCCGAAGGGAATATCCGACCCCAAGGCACAAAAAACGAAAAAAGATTATGACAATGACATCGAAAAAGAAACAGTTCATCCTCGCAGCCCTTCTGCTGGCTGCCAACATTTCCGCCTTCGCTCAGGGTAACGGCATGGCGGGCATCACCGAAGCCACCAGCATGGTGACATCGTATTTTGACCCGGCGACAAAGCTCATCTACGCCATCGGCGCGGTGGTGGGTCTTATCGGGGGCATCAAGGTCTATGGCAAGTTCTCGTCCGGCGACCCGGACACGAGCAAGACCGCCGCAAGCTGGTTCGGTGCGTGTATCTTCCTGATAGTGAGTGCGACCATTTTACGCTCGTTCTTTCTCTAAACAGGCGTTTTCCATATATAATTAAGGTAAAAGGACAATGGCTGAATACCCGGTAAACAAGGGCATCGGTCGTCCGGTGGAGTTCAAGGGGCTGAAGGCGCAGTACCTGTTCCTGTTCGCGGGCGGGCTGCTCGCTGTCTTCATCCTGTTTGTCATCCTGTACATGGCGGGCGTGAGCCAGTGGGTCTGCATCGGTCTGGGAGTCACGGCGGCTTCCGCCGTGGTATGGCTCACGTTCCGGCTGAACGCAATGTATGGGGAACACGGGCTGATGAAGCTGGGCACGGCACGGATGCGCCCACGCTACCTGCTCCACCGCAGACGGGTATGCCGTATGCTAAGACGGAAAAAGAAAGGAGGAAAAGCATGAGAAACGTAATGAAAGCCACCACGCTGGAGAGCCGCTTCCCGCTGCTGGCGGTGGAACACGGGTGCATCATCTCGAAAGACGCAGACATCACCGCAGCCTTCGAGGTGGAGCTGCCGGAGGTCTATACCGTAACGGCGGAGGAATACGAGAGTATCCATGCCACGTGGTGCAAGGCAATCAAGGTACTGCCCGACTATTCGGTACTGCACAAGCAGGACTGGTATATAAAGGAGCTGTACCGCCCCGACTGGGAGAAAGAAGGTACGGGCTTCCTGGCACGGAGCAACGGGATGCACTTCAACGAGCGCCCGTTTCTGAGCCACAGAAGCTACCTGTTCCTGACCAAGACGACGAAAGAACGCATGAGGCGGCAGAGCAACTGGAGTACGCTGTGCCGCGGACATATCATCCCGAAGGAGATACGGGACAGGGAAACGGCGGTGAAGTTCATGGAGGCGGTGGAACAGTTCGCCCGCATCCTGAACGATTCGGGGCACGTCAAGTTGCGCCGCCTGACGGACGACGAGCTTGCCGGTACGGAGAAGGAAACGGGTATCATAGGCAGATACCTCACCCTGTCGCTTGGCAACACGAACTGTCTGGAGGACATCGCCATGAGCGCGGAGGAGATGCGCGTGGGCAGCAACCGCCTGTGCCTGCACACGCTATCGGACACGGAAGACCTGCCGGCATCGGTGGAAACGGATTACCGCTACGAGCGTCTTTCCACCGACCGCTCGGACTGCCGCCTGTCCTTCGCCGCCCCGCTGGGGCTGCTGCTGCCCTGCAACCATATCTACAACCAGTACGTGTTTGTCGGCAACAGCGACGAGGAGCTGCGCCGCTTCGAGAAGTCGGCAAGGAACATGCAGTCGCTCTCGCGCTACAGCCGCCAGAACGCCATCAACTGCGAGTGGATAGAGGAATATCTGAACGAAGCCCACTCACAGGGGCTTAAGTCCGTCCGCGCCCACTTCAACGTGATGGCGTGGAGCGACGACACGGAGGAGCTGAAACGGATAAGGAACGACGTGGGGAGCCAGCTGGCCTCGATGGGATGCGTGCCCCGCCACAACACGACGGACTGCCCGACGCTGTTCTGGGCGGGCATACCGGGCAATGCGGCGGACTTCCCGGCGGAGGAATCGTTCCACACGTTTGTCGAGCAGGCGGTATGCCTGTTCGCCGGAGAGACCAACTACCGGGACTCGCCCTCGGCTTTCGGCATCCGCATGGCAGACCGTATCAGCGGCAAGCCGCTGCATATCGACATATCCGACCTGCCGATGAGACGGGGCATCACCACGAACCGCAACAAGTTCGTGCTGGGACCAAGCGGAAGCGGAAAATCGTTCTTCATGAACCACCTGGTCAGGCAGTATTACGAGCAGGGCACGCACGTGGTGCTGGTGGACACGGGAAACTCCTATCAGGGACTGTGCGAGATGATACACCGCCGCACGCACGGGCAGGACGGCATCTACTTCACCTATACGGAGGAGAAGCCCATCTCGTTCAACCCGTTCTACACGGACGACGGGGTGTTCGACGTGGAGAAAAAGGACAGCATCAAGACGCTGCTGCTGACATTGTGGAAAAGCGAGAACGAACCCGCCACGAAAACGGAATCGGCGGAACTGGGAAGCGCGGTGAACGCCTACCTGCTGAAACTCCAACAGGACAGGAGCATCGTGCCTTCGTTCGACTCGTTCTACGAATACATGCGGGATGTGTACCGCAAGGAAATGGAGGAACGCTACATCAAGGTGGAAAAGTCGGACTTCAACATCGACAATTTCCTGACCACCCTGAGGCAGTACTACCGGGGCGGACGCTACGACTTCCTGCTCAACTCGACGGAGAACATCGACCTGCTGCACAAGCGGTTCGTGGTCTTCGAGATTGATGCGGTGAAGGATAATGCCGAGCTTTTCCCGGTAGTGACGATTATCATCATGGAAGCGTTCATAAACAAGATGCGGAGGTTGAAAGGCGTGCGTAAGCAGCTGATATGCGAGGAGGCATGGAAAGCCCTGTCATCGGCGAACATGGCATCTTATCTCCAATACCTCTACAAGACAGTGAGAAAGTATTTCGGGGAGGCGATTGTGGTGACGCAGGAAGTGGACGACATCATCAGCTCGCCGATTGTGAAGGAGAGCATCATCAACAACTCGGACTGCAAAATATTGCTTGACCAGAGAAAATATATGAACCGCTTTGACCAGATACAGTCGCTCTTGGGGCTGACGGAAAAGGAAAAGTCGCAGATACTCTCGATCAACCAGTCCAACGACCCGGCAAGGCGGTACAAGGAAGTCTGGATTGGACTTGGCGGCACACACTCGGCGGTGTATGCCACGGAGGTGTCGATGCACGAGTACCTTGCCTACACGACGGAGGAAACGGAGAAGATGGAAGTGCGTGAGCTGGCGGAGAAGCTGGACGGCGACATGGAAGCCGCCATCCGTCAGGTAGCGGAGAGACGGAAAGAGGAACGGACGGGACAGTGAACCGGCAGGAAATATACAGTAAATGAAAAATAGAAAATGATTTATGAACCAACAGACTGACAACATGTACATTGATGACGGATACAGCGATGAAGCGCTGCGGAAACGGGAGGAAATCCGGGAGCATATCTCATGGTTCCGTGAGTTCCTGACATTCGGGACCTCACTACCGGAACATATCAGAAGGCGATACGGACTGGAAGAAGAGTACCAGCGGTACAAGAAACTGGAAATACAGGTTCACCGGATGCCTGCTGAACAGGACTGCAGGGGATATGGGAAGGAGCAGCGCATGAAAGAACTGTGCGAGGCAGGAAGAGCCAAGGGAAAAATCACTCTTGCGGTGGAAAAGGCTTACGAAAGCATCTGCCCCGCTCCGGCACGGGACTATCTGGAAGAAAAATATCAGGAACTGCTCTATCTGAGAGGTATGGTGTACCGGAAAGACTATGACGACCCGATGTGGTACAAGCCGGAAATCCTGAACAAATACGGCATTGACCACAAGGAACCGCGCGAAACGGTGCTCAAGCAGGTGGAAAAGGCATACCAGGAACTGGATGCCCGATTCTGCCGGATGACGGGCAAGAAGCCGGATGCGGACGAGCTGTTCGGCAAACCCGCAGTACGGCAGTCGGTACCTGTACAGAAGGAGGCGCCGGAGAATGGCGCAAGGGAAAACCGCATGTGCAGGCGTAAAGGCAGAAGACCGGGATTCTGACGGAAAAGGAAACCGGGCGGACTCCGGTTACGGAAAAGACGAAAAGAAAAAAGGATTGAAAAAAATGAAAGAACGAAACTTAAAGAAGACAAGAAAATGAACATCAAACTGACAAAGACCGAAAGGCTGCTGCTGTGCGGCGGTCTGATAGGCATGGCATCGCTGATGCTGCAAGCCTGTGATATAATGGCAAAAGAAGACGGCGACACCCGTGACAGAATCTGCGGAAACTGGGAAAACGCGGAAGCCGGTCCCGACATACTGGTGTACAGGGAGGGAGAATCATATAAGGTGACACTGTTCAGACGCAAGGGCATACGCCGCGTACTGAGACCGGAGACCTATCTGCTGCAGAGGGAGGAGAACGGCAACCTGTATATGAACACGGGGTTCCGCATTGACGTGGCATACAACGAGGAGACGGATGTGCTGACATTTTCGCCGGGCGGTGACTATGTCCGGGTGAACACGGATGCGGGTGACGGCGAAAGGACAAAGGAGAAAGAGAATATGCAATAGCAACTTAACGAACCACTAAATCCAAAAAAAGAATGAGAATGAGACAGAAACTGAAAATACCGCTGATTGCGGTCTGCCTGTGCCTTGCGGGGACAGGCGGGGCAAATGCCCAATGGGTGGTGTCCGACCCCGGAAACCTTGCGCAGAGCATCATCAACTCCGCCAAGGAGATGGTGGAGACAGCCGGGACGAAAGCCAACA
>ERZ773115.2323-NODE-2323-length-15105-cov-4.485183_pt1 | contig 15105 bp, 12 predicted proteins | sample MGYA00511116_ERZ773115 | MGnify/ENA primary metagenome ERZ773115 (study PRJEB29015, sample SAMEA2737869) | human gut metagenome | biome: human gut; feature: human-associated habitat; material: faeces | place: China | collected 2012 ... | reverse complement strand
CTCATGGGATGGTTGTCGTTCTTGTACTCGTCAGAAGTCCACCACACGGTGTCCTTGGAGTTCTCGTCCATAACGATGAACTTGTCCTTGGGAGAACGGCCGGTGTAGATGCCGGTCATAACGTTCACAGCACCCAGCTCGCTGACCTGTCCTTTTTCGTAGCCTTCCAGCTCCGGTTTGGTCTCCTCTTCAAATAACATCTCATAAGAAGGATTGTACACAACTTCTGTGGTTCCGGTAATACCGTACTTGCTTAAATCGATTGTTGCCATCTTATTAAACCTCTTTCCTTTCATATTTATATGGTAAACACCTGCGGATAGCAGGCTTTACGATATCTTTTCCGGGATGCTGGAATTTGCCAACTTCCCCTACCATAATTATACATAGTTAACTCATAAAATCAATAAAAAATTGTTAAAATTTTAGCAAATTCTGTATATAAATGGGAGAGGAAAAGAGGGGGAACCTGCGGTGGGAGGCGTTGACAGTGCAGAAGGGATTCGGTATAATCCAGAAGAGTTCAAAACAGGAGTTTATCGGCAGAGATATGAAGTTCCATGGAAAAGAGAGGCCGCGGCAGACAGCCGTGGCTTTTGCACTATTATAGAAAGAAGTGGGTTTTAATTATGAGGTATCAGATCAGACACGCACGCGTCCAGTTCGGCGGGGACGTGATCCTGCGGGACGTCAATTTTGAGGTACACGACAGGGAAAAAATTGCGATTGTGGGGCGCAACGGCTGTGGAAAGACAACCCTGCTAAGACTGATTGCCGGGGATATAGAGATGAGCAACCCAGACAGTGACGAGGAGTGCGGCATCACGATGGCGGGAGGCCAGGAGATCGGTTTCCTGCGGCAGGTCAACTTTGTGGACGCGGAGGTAACCGTGGAGGACGAATTAAAAAAAGTTTTTGTACCGGTGTTTGCCTGTGAGGAGCGCATGAAAGAGCTGGAGGAGCAGATGAAGACGGCGGCAGAGACAAAGGAGACTGCGCCGGATGGGGCGCTCCTGCGCGAGTATGACAGATTGCAGAAGCAGATGGAGGCGATGCGGGGATATTCCTGGCGCAGGGATATGGAGACGATGTTCCAGCGGTTCGGATTCGCACTGGAGGATCTGCGGCGTCCGATCGGCAGTTTTTCCGGAGGGCAGCAGACGAAAGTGGCGTTTATAAAGCTGCTTCTGACGCGCCCGGATATCATGCTGCTCGACGAGCCGACGAACCATCTGGATCTGCCGACAATCGAGTGGCTGGAAAATTATCTGAAAGGCTATGACAAAGCGGTCGTGATCGTGTCGCATGACCGGATGTTTCTGGACAAGGTGGCGGATGTGACCTATGAGATCGAGTATCACGAGATGAAGCGCTATCCGGGAAACTACACGTATTTCATGCAGCGCAAGCAGGAGGATCTCATCAAGCAGGAGAAGGATTACGAGGAACAGCAGAAAGAGATCAAACGGCTGACGGACTGGATTGAAAAGTGGAAGAACACACCGACCAAGGTGGCGGCGACGCGCTCAAAACGCATGGCGATCGAGCACATGGTGAAGATTGAGAAGCCGAGACGCTTTGATACGCGCGCATTTCACGGGCGGTATACGCCGCGTATCGAGAGCTACACCAATGTGATTCAGGCAAAAGACCTCTCCATCGGCTATGATGCACCGCTGGCAGAGGTGTCCTTTTTGCTGCAGAAAAAGGAGCGTCTGGCGATCATCGGGGAGAATGGCAAGGGAAAATCTACATTATTAAAGACACTGATCGGAGAACTGCCGGCACTTGGCGGCAGCTTCAAATTCGGGCAGAACGTGGAGTGGGGGTATTTTGACCAGCAGAAAGCGGTGATGGAGCAGGCACCGCCCAAGCAGACCGTGCTTGAGAATTTCTGGGCAGCGTATCCGGAGTACCTGCGCGAGGAGGTGCGCAGCGCGCTCGGCGGCTTTTTATTTTCCGGGGAGGATGTGGAGAAAAAAATGGGGCAGCTCTCCGGTGGGGAGAAGGTGCGTCTCGCACTGTGCAAAATGCTTCAGACCAGACCGAATCTTCTGATCCTGGATGAGCCGACGAACCATATGGACATCATCGGAAAAGAAGCGTTAGAGCAGATGCTGCACGAGTACGAAGGCACGGTGCTGTTTGTGTCGCACGACCGCTATTTTATCAGCAGGATCGCCACGGGTATTCTGGAATTTTCCGGGGACGCCGTGAGGCAGTATGCGATGAATTATGAGGAATACCTCGCAGAGAAGCAGAAGTGTGCAGCTGGCGTGGCAGCGAATGCGGGAAATACCGCAGGGCGGAACGCGGGAAGTGCTGCAGGACGAAACGCGGGAAGCAAAGGAACAGGCGGCATGGCAGCGGGAATGGGAAGCGCTGCGGGGAGGAACGCGGGAAGTGCCGCAGGACAGGAAGCCGATGCGGGAGGAACGGCGGATGCCGGCAGTGTTCCGACGCTCTCGGATGTTTTTGACAAGAAGACCTATTACAACCCGGGCAAGGTGCGCTCCCGGTTGCAGCGCCAGAAGGAAAAGTATGAGCGGATGCTTGCGGAGAGCGAGGAGAAGCTGGCGGAGCTTCAGATGCAGATGTTAGACCCGGCGCTTGCGAGTGATTATCCGAAGCTGATGGAACTGCAGAGTGCTGTGGATGCGGAGGAAGCAAACCAGGACAGTCTGCTGGAGCGGATGCTTGAGACGGAGACAGAGCTGGCGGAGTACGAGGAAGCATAAGAGATGAATGCAGTGTGTCTGATTACAAAGACAGCAGGGAGAAACGGGTTACGCTTCTTTTTCCATCCGCTTTAATTCCGGCAGCACCGTAAGCAGCATTGTCATAAAGCATAGGCTTCCACCGATGACGTTTGACACTGGTTCTGCGGCAAAGACACCGTCTGTTCCCATGCCGAAAGCATAAGGAAGAAGATAGGTCAGCGGCACGACGATGAACACTTTGCGCAGCAGGGAGAAAAAGATGGCGTGCTTCTTCTTATTCAGAGATTTGAAGACGGTCTGTCCGATGTACTGCAGATCCATGAAAATAAATGCGGCAAAGTAAAGCTTTAATGAGGGAATGGCGTCAGCAACCAGTGCGGCATCCGAACTGAAAATGCCGATCAGCGCCCGCGGGGCAAGGATGATGCTGCTCCACATGACGGCGGTATAGAGCAGAATCAGGAGGGCGAGGGTCAGGATCGCTTTTCGCACGCGGTCCGGCCGTCTCGCACCGTAATTGTAACTTAAGATCGGCGAGGTTCCCTCATTGATCGCGTAGATCGGTGTTTCCACCATCTGCCGGACGCTTGAGATGATGGTCATGACGGAGATGTAGACGTCGCCGCCGGTTGCACCGAGGACATTGTTACAGAAAATGGATACCAGACTGTTCGTGAGCTGCATGATAAATCCGGCGGTGCCGAGGCTTATAATGTTTTTTGCTTCGACCAGACTGGATTTCCACTCAGCCGGGCGCAGCAGCCGCACCTTATATTCCGCGCGCCGGTGTAGAAAGCGGATCACATAGAGCGCGGACAGCGTCTGGGAGAGAACGGTGGCAAGTGCGGCACCGGTGATTCCCAGATGAAAGACAAAAATAAAAAGCGGATCTAAGAGAAAATTGGTCACGGCACCGATGGCAACCGAGAGCATGCCGGCGACGGAGTACCCCTGCGCGTTGATAAAGGGGTTCATACCGGTGGCAATCATGGACGGCAGCGTGCCGAGCAGATAGATCATCAGGTAAGGATAGGCGTATGGCAGGGCGGCATCCGAGGCGCCGAACAGCTTAAGAATTGGCGCTGCAAACAGCAGACCTGCTGCCATCAGCACCAGAGCACCGGCGCATAGCATGGTAAATGAGGTATTCATGATCTGACCGGCTTTTTTGGTATCTCCGCCGCCGCGGCTGATTGAGAAAAGCGGGGCGCCGCCGCTGCCGAAAAGATTGCTGAAGGCGGTGATGATGACAATGATCGGAAAACAGAGTCCGACGGCGCCGAGCGCTGTGGTGCCGACATCCGGGATGCGGGCAATATAGATCCGGTCTACAATATTGTAGAGCAGGCTTAAGAGCTGTGCGACCAGCATGGGAAGGGCGGCTCCCAAAATATTTCCGGTGATGGTTCCATGTTCAAAATCGATTCGTTTCATATAATAAACTTCCTTTGTGCATCTGCGCGGATTCCGGCAGATTGTTTTACATTGCAATTCAGTATAGCATGATTTATAACAGATGAAAAATATTGTTTGGGTGAGACCTGATCAGACGGGAAGAGAGTGGAAACGGAGGATGGGACGGGAACCGGAAAAGTTACCGTGTACCCGGTGTTTTCCGGAATTGAACTATACTACAATGACATGCACATGGCGTACTGCAACAAGGAGCAGAAGACTGTGTATGGGACTGCCCTGTTTTCTTACTAATAAAAATAGAAAAACAGGGCAGTTTTTTGTGGAGGGAAAGGAGAGAGAGATGGATGTGGAGATAAAAAAGTGAATGCGATTGTGGCTCGCATGGAAGAAAGGATAACAGACACAAGTTTAATTGTGGAAAACAGGAACACCTGTGATGACAATTCTCCGACGGTACCGCTGACGGAGAAGCAGATTGCAGAATTACGTGCGTGTGAAGCAAAGTAGGTTCTGATGTGTCCAGGAGTGCGTTCTTTCTTTTTGCGTAGGAGTGTGCTATACTCGGTGACAAATGAGGTTTGATGAGAAGCTTGCTGCGCAAAAGCGGGAGAGGAGCAACATGTTATATTACCGGGAGATCAGCTTAAAAGATCAAAGAAAATGTCTTTTGAAAAATGCGGAACGGGCGGATGCGGCGGCGTTTCTGCATTATTTTACACAGGCACACGCGGAGACAGATTTTCTGACAACGTATGCGGACGAAGGGACGCACTCGGTGGAGGACATGGAAGAACGGCTTGCCGCGCAAAAGGCGAGCCGTACGGAGATTGAGATCTGTGCATTTGTGGACGGCATCCTCGTGGGATCGGCGGGGAACCATGCGCTTAGTACGCGCGAGAAGCTAAGGCACCGCGCAGATTTCGGCATCAGTATCCTGCGGGAATACTGGGGACAGGGAATCGGCGCGGCGCTGACCGGCGCCTGCATTGACTGCGCGAAAGAAGCCGGATTCTGGCAGCTGGAACTTGAGGTGGTCGGTGACAATGAGAACGCAGTGGACTGTATAAGAGGTATGGGTTTATGGAATATGGAAGAAATCCGCGGGGTTTTCTGACTCGCGACGGCAGATGGCAGGAACTCGTGCTGATGCGGTTGGAACTGGAAGATGCGGGTGCGCGGAAAAATGATGCGGGGAATGGAGAGAGCGATGTTTTTTAAGGAAGATACGACGTTTAATGATATTCGGGATAAATCGTTGCAGCAGTGGCTGGATGAGATGGAGCAGCATCAGGACGTGGCGGTCCGGGGCGGCGTGAAGCTGACAAGAGAGTATGTGCAGTATTTGAAGGATGAGATCGGAAGACTTCGGCATGAGAATGAAGTAAAGAATGCATATCTGAAAAAGCTGCGGGAGAAGAAGTAGGAGGTACAAAACGTGCCGGAGAATACAAATATCATTTTCTTTGATGAATATAAAAAGCTGGATAAACTTTGTTCGGAAATGTACGGTAAAAACAGCGGCGGCGTTACATGTTATCTGAATGATATGATGGCTGTTCCGGTCATGCAGAGAAACAGGATTCCGGAATGGAATCAGACATATGACAGGCTTAGAGAACTAAGACATATAAGGAATCAGATGGCACACGGGGAAGGTTCGTTTGAGGATTATCCCTGCAGTGAAGAAGATGTTTTATGGCTTTTCGAGTTCCGGAGTAAGATCATGCATATCTCAGATCCGCTGGCTGTATATCGAAGACAGACAGAGGGAAGCACGCATGCCACCCGCGCAAAAGGAGAGCACAAGCTGGCTGTAGATCACTGGCAGACAGAAGAAAGTATGCATGCAGCCCGCGCAAAAGAAGATTTCCTGCTGGCTGTAGATCAAAGTCAGACGGAGAGAAATATCGCAGACTATGAAAGAATGAAAATGGACAATGCAGAAGTGATCGACCAGGAAGAAAACGACTCGTTTGAGAAAAAACACAGCATGTTAAAGGAAATTGCCGTTTTCGGATTGATTGTGCTGATCGTTGCAGCTGCCGTGTTGATCTTTGGCAAAGTTTATGTGGAATATTTTCTGCTTTCATAATTAGCGGAGTGAGGAAATGATAAGCAGGTATCAGGAGAACGAGGGTTAAAACAATGAAATATCAGTCGGTTGCCATTCTTGGCGCAGGAGCAGTGGGTTCTTATGTCATGTGGGGGCTTGCAAAAAAGAAAGAGATTGATCTGTGCGTAGTCGCATCGGGAGAGCGGAAGGCGCGCTATGAGAGGGACGGCTTTGTCATTAACGGGCAGGTGTATCACCCTGTGGTAAGGACACCGGAGGAGGCTGCCGGTGTTGAGCTTTTAATCGTTGCCACCAAGTATCAGGCGCTTCGCCCGGCACTTGGCGATATTCGGACTGTAGTCGACGGACACACGACAGTGATGAGTCTGATGAACGGCGTGGACAGCGAGGAGATCATCGGAGAGGTCATTGATCCGTCCAAAATTGTCCATTCATTGATCAAGGTTGCCTCGGAGCGAAAGGGCAATCAGGTGGTATTCGATCCGGAGACGACCATCGGTATTATATATGGAGAAGCGGATCTTAGCAGAGGCACCGGACGCATTGAGGCGCTGAATGATCTTTTCGCGGATACAGGGCTGCACTACCGTGCAACAGACGTCATCCTCACGGAGATCTGGAGCAAATTCCGGCTCAACGTGCCGAACAACCAGGCACAGGCGATGGTGGGATGCGGGGTAGGCGCCTACCGTGACAGTGAGCATGTGGCATTTTTGCGGGATCGGCTGCGGGAAGAGGTGGACCGGATCGCGGAGAAAAAGGGGATCGATTTTGACAAGGCGGATACCTCGTCCACTTTCGGCAGTAAGGTGCGGGATCGGGCGCGCTATTCCACACTGCAGGATCTGGATGCGGGGCGCCACACGGAAGTGGACATGTTCGCCGGCGCGGTGGTGCGCATGGGGCGTGAACTGGGGATCCCGACACCGTACAATGAGTTTACCTACCATATGATAAAGGCACTGGAGGAGAAAAACGACGGGAAGTTCGATTATGAGTAAGAATGCACATCTGGTTCTTGATGAAAGAACCACAATAGAAGTTCGCTTAAGAGAACGAGCTTCATTTACTGAGATAGGTAGGGAACTTGGCAAGGACCCTTCTACTATCTCAAAAGAAGTCAGACTCCATAGTCAGACTGTACGTAAAGATTCCTTCAATCCCTGCAGCAAGCGAAGTACCTGTGATGAATACGGAACAGCATGTTCAAAGTGCAAACTACAGTATTCAAAAAGCTGCAAGAGATGTCCTCGTGTAAAGTGCTACGAGCATTGCAAGCAGTTTGAGGTATTGGTTTGTAACAAACTGAAGGAACTACCATACGTTTGCAACGGCTGTATCCAACGGCAATCCTGTAAGCTGGAGAAGCATATTTATTCTGCCAAATTAGCTCAGAAGAATTATGAGACTACTCGCTCAGAAAGTCGTCAAGGAATAGCAATTACACCGGAAGAATTAAAGCGTGTAGATGCTATTGTTTCACCGCTTGTTAAGTTAGGCCAGTCTATTCACATGATATGTGTCAATAATGCAGATGATATCATGCTTGATGAAAAGACTATTTATAACTACATTGATGCAGGGCTTTTATCTGTAGATAACGTTGATCTTCCGAGAAAGGTCCGTTATCGTACCCGCTCACATAAGAAGCCTGTAAGAGTAGACAAGCAGTGTCATGTAGGACGCACTTACGAGGATTTTGAAGCTTATCTTGCTGCGAATCCTGATATTCCGGTAGTGGAAATGGATTCAGTAGAAGGTCGCAAAGGCGGTAAAGTCTTGTTGACCATATACTTTAGAAATAGTAGTTTAATGCTTGCTGTTATCCGTGATAACAATACCGCCAAGTCAGTTACAGAAATATTTGACTGGTTGTATGAACAGTTAGGACATGAAGTATTCACTAGCCTCTTCCAGGTGATTTTTACCGACAGAGGAAGTGAATTTACTAACCCGCTGGCAATCGAATTTAATAAGGGCAATGGTCGCAGAACACATATCTTTTATTGTGATCCACAGCGTTCTGATCAAAAAGGTGGTTGTGAAGTTACACATGAGATGATTCGTCGTGTGCTTCCGAAGAAAACCTCTTTTGATAACTTAACTCAGGATGATATCAATCTTATGATGAGTCATATCAACTCATATAACAGAAAAAAGCTGAATAACCAGTCGGCACACCAGTTGTTCAGCTTCATTAATGGCGGGGATATTCTTGACAAGTTAGGAATAAAATCCATTCCCGCTAACGAGAGTAACCTTACACCTCTATTACTGAAAAAATAAGAAACGTAGCGCCATTCGGAAGAAATACTGAACCGAATGAGGGGTGGAATTTAATCTTGCGAAAAAAGAAATAAAATTCGACCTCCGCTTAACGTGACTCTTTTTTCAGAGGATTAAGATCTCAAAAAAAGAATATCAGCATATGAAGCAAAAAACAACTTGTTTCTAATAGTAAATTCCAGTTTTGAAGAACTTTGCAAAACTAACTTCCATAAAAATCATGATATTTTGATTTGCCAGAATTTACTTATGCAAGCGATTAGCTAAATCAGAACTTAAACTTGCAAACTGGAAGCTCGGATTCCAATTCAGCATAAAATAGGAATCAAGATAGAAGTATCCTGCCTTGGTTCCTTTTTTCTTTAGAAAATAGCATTCAATATTTGCAAATGCAAATTGTATATTCGCAATTTGTGCGCTATACTTACAATGATGGTATTAGATTACGACAATTGTTAGAGAGAGGAAATACATATGGCAATTAGTTATAATGGATTGTGGAAACTACTGATTGATAACAATATGAAAAAGGGAGATTTGTGTGCCAAGACTGGTCTTAGTTCCAGTACAATAGCAAAGATGACAAACTGCGAGTCAGTTAAACTATCTGTTCTGGAAAAAATCTGCAAAGAGCTGGATTGTAACTTTGGAGATTTGGTTGACTATGTACCGGATGAAGAAGAAAAGTAAATTACTTTATGGAGGAAAATGAAATGGCTACGAGAAGTGCAAAAATAGATCAGAAAGCAGACCTGATATGGGCAATAGCAGATAAGCTGACCGGAGTATATAAACCACATGAATATGGAGATGTTATATTACCGCTTACAGTAATCAGACGTTTTGACTGTATTCTTTCAGATACCAAGGATGCGGTTTTGCAGAAATATGAGGAAGTAAAGAATCTTCCTATGAAGGATGTTTTACTTCGTAAGGCAGCAGAAAAAGATTTTTATAACACCAGCAAATATACATTTGAGAGACTTATGGATGATCCGGACCATATTGAAGAGAATTTCAGAGATTATCTGAATGGATTCTCAGCAAATGTGCAGGACATCCTTGAGAAGTTCAAGTTTGATGGTCACATCACCACTATGGCAAATAAGGGAATTCTTTATATTGTTTTAAAGGAATATACAACAGATAGAGGAAATCTTCACCCAAATGAAATCTCTAACCTTGAAATGGGCTATATCTTTGAAGAGATTATCAGAAGATTTTCCGAGTCTCATAATGAAGATGCCGGACAGCATTACACTCCAAGAGAAGTTATCCAGCTTATGGTTAATATTCTCTTCTATGATGATAATGATATTCTTTCTGGCAATAATGTAGCAAAAACAATTTATGACCCGGCATGTGGAACCGGAGGTATGCTTTCTGTTGCAGAGGAATATTTACATAGTCTGAATGCTTCTACGGAACTTGTATCCTTCGGACAGGAAATTAACGATCAGACATTTGCAATTTGTAAGGCAGATATGCTGATTAAGGGTAACAATGCAGATTATATCAAGGATGGTAACACATTATCAGATGACCAGTTTGCAGGCAGTACCTTTGATTATATCCTTTCCAATCCTCCGTTTGGACGTGAGTGGAAGAATGAAAAGGCAAAAGTAGAGGAAGAGGCAAAGCTTGGCTTCGGAGGAAGATTTGGAGCAGGGCTTCCGGCTGCAAGTGACGGACAGATGCTTTTTCTTATGACAGCGATATCAAAAATGAAAGATATTGATAAGGGTGGAAGCAGAATTGCAATCATTCATAATGGTTCACCACTCTTTACAGGAGATGCAGGGAGCGGACCTTCTGAAATCAGAAGATATATTCTCGAAAATGATTTACTGGAGGCAATCGTTGCTTTACCGAATGATATTTTCTATAACACAGGAATTGCAACCTATATCTGGGTATTGTCAAATAAAAAGGCAGGTACAGTCAGAGAGGGAAAAGTACAGCTTATTAATGCCAATGAGATGTATGTGAAGAGAAGAAAAGCATTGGGAAATAAGCGAAATGATATTTCTGAGGAAGATATTGCAGAGATTACAAAGATATATGGTGATTTTAAAGAGAGTGAAATCAGCCAGATTTATGATAATGAGGATTTTGGTTATACCAAGATTACAGTAGAAAGACCGCTCCGTGATGAAGAAGGCAATTTGGTATTGAAAAAGGGAAAGAAACAGCCGGATACCAGTCTTCGTGATACAGAAAATGTTCCGTTAAAAGAGGATATCAAAGAGTACTTTGAAAGAGAAGTACTTCCATTTGCACCGGATGCATGGATTGATGAGAAAAAGTCAAAGGTGGGATATGAGATTCCATTTACAAGATATTTCTATAAGTATGAAGCTCCAAGACCATCAGCAGAGATAATGGCAGAGATTATGGATTTAGAGACAGAACTATCTGGAAGTCTTGAGGAGGTATTTGACTTATGAGAGAGATGAAGGATAGTAAGGTTAAGTGGCTAGGTGTAATACCCTTAGAATGGAAGGTTGAAAGGGTAAAACATGGATTTATAAGAAAGAAAGCGGAAGCTCATCAAGATAATCCCATAGTACTCTCATTGGCAAGAACTGGCGTTAGAGAAAGAGACATTTCTAACAATGAGGGACAGATTGCGGAAAGTTATTATAATTATAATCCAGTGGATGTAGATGATTTGTTAATTAATCCAATGGATTTATATAGTGGAGCAAATTGTAGTATTTCAAAGATTTCAGGAGTTATTAGCCCGGCATATGTGAATTTGAGATATCGAGAAGGCTATAATCCGCAATATTATGATTATTACTTTAAACTGCAGTATTGGTTGATGGCTTTTTTTGCACATGGAAAAGGAGTGTCATATGAAAATAGATGGACATTAAATGCAGAAACATTGATGAATTATCCCATTATTGTACCAACTGAATGTGAACAAAGAAAGATTGTAGATTATTTGGATGCCAAGTGCTCAAAGATTGATGAAATTATTGAAAGGCAACAGGTAATTATTGAAAAGTTAAAGGAATACAAATTATCCATTATTACGGAAGCGGTGACAAAAGGAATAAATCCTAATGTTGAGATTAAGGATAGTGGTATTGAGTGGATTGGATATATACCGAAATGTTGGAATATTTCTAGGTTCAAATATCTTTCATCAGAAATAGGAGATGGTTTGCATTCGACACCTGTGTATGATTCTGAGGGTGATTATTATTTTATGAATGGACAGAATATAGGTAATGAAAAGTTAGTGTTTTCAGATAAGACAGATAGACTTAATGAACTGGAATATATGAAATATAAGAAACCTCTATTATCAGAGAATACGATTTTTATTACTTTAAACGGTGCAACGTATGGAAAGTCTTCTTTTTATAATGGAGAAAAAGTTTTATTAGGAAAAAGTGCGGGATATATCACACTGAAATCATCTGAAAACAAAAGATATATAAGATATTATTTGCAAAGTAGAACAGCAAAAATATTTATGGAATTAAGTTTATGTGGTTCTACAATTGCTAATTTATCACTTAAAACGTTAAACGAATTTATTATACCGCTTCCTTCTGAAGATGAACAAAGAAGGATAGTAGATTTTCTAGATGTTAGATGTAAATTGATTGATCATAATATCGACGAAAAAGAGAAAATAGTTGAAAAACTCCAAGAATACAAAAAATCCATGATCTACGAAGTTGTCACAGGCAAAAAGGAGGTGTAGCTTATGTCAGATTTTGATGTAAAAGAGAAACGATTTGAAGAAGATATCGAAGATTATCTGATTCATCATGGCGGATATATCAAAGGTGATCCGAAGAAATTTAATCGTGAATCTGGACTTGATGAGGAAACATTTGTGGAATTTATCAAGATAAGCCAGCCTAAGAAATGGGAAAGATATGTGAAAATTTATGCGGAGAATTCCGAAAATCAGGTAGTTGAACGCTTCAAAAGAGAAGTGAAAACCACCAACCTTTTGAATGTGATGCGGCATGGATTTACGGATAGAGGCATCAAGTTTTATCCTATTTTCTGGAAGCCGGAGACCACTTTGAATGAGACTACACAGATTCAGTATGATGCGAATATTCTTCATTGTACCAGACAGCTTCATTACTCTGTACATAATGAAAACAGCATTGATATTGTTCTTTTTGTAAACGGCATTCCGGTGGTATCTATGGAATTGAAATGTCAGTTTACAGGACAGGATACAACAAATGCGATTAATCAGTATAAGTTTGATCGTGCCGGTAAGGATGCGATTTTTGCCTTTAAGGAAAGAGTGTTGGTACATTTCGCTGTAGACCTTACCAATGTTTATATGACTACAAGACTTGAGGGCGCACACACTTATTTTCTGCCATTTAATCAGGGAAGTAATGGCGCCGGAAAAGTAGGTGGCAAAGGAAATCCTGTAAATCCAGATGGATATGATACTGCATACCTTTGGGAAAGGGTACTCTGCAAGGACAGCCTGATGGAAATCCTTCAGAAATATATGCATTTGCAGCAGGAGTACGATAAGAAAGGAAATCTTGTGAAAGAAACTATGATTTTTCCTAGATATCATCAGCTGGATGTCGTTACGAAACTGTTGGAAGATGTGAAAAAGAATGGCTCCGGTAAGAGTTATCTGATCCAGCACAGTGCAGGCTCAGGAAAGTCCAATTCGATTGCATGGCTGGCACATAGACTTACCGGACTTCATGATTATGATGATAATAAGATTTTCCAGTCTGTAATTATCGTTACTGACAGGCGAGTGCTTGACAGTCAGTTGCAGTCTACGGTATATCAGTTTGACCATGTGGAGGGCGTGGTTAAGAAGGTAGATAAGAATTCTGGACAGCTTAGAGATGCAATCAATGATGGGGTAGGCATTATTATTACTACCTTACAGAAATTCCCTGTAATCTATAAAGAGGTAGATTCTGCAAATAAAAGGTTTGCGATTATTATTGATGAGGCACATTCTTCACAGACCGGAGACGCAGCGAAAAAATTAAAAAGAGCGTTAGCTGATACAGAAGAAATTCTGAAAGAGTATGCCGAGATGGAAGATGAAGACGAGAGAAACCGCAAGGATGATGAGGATAAGCTCTTAGATGAATTGGCAGCACAGGGTATGCATAAGAACTTATCATTCTTTGCATTTACGGCAACTCCAAAGGGAAAGACACTACAGCTGTTTGGTCAGAAGGATGCGGAGGGAATCTGCAGACCTTTCCATATTTATTCCATGAGACAGGCAATAGAGGAGCATTTCATATTGGATGTCCTGCAGAATTATATGACCTACAAAATGTATTACAAGATTGCCAAGATTATTGAGGATAATCCGGAATTTGATACAACAGCAGGTTCAAAGGCAATTGTAAATTATGAGACACTGCATCCACATAATATTTCTCAGAAGACTGCCATTATGCTGGAACATTTTATGAATGTCACAAGACATAAGATAGGTGGCAGGGCGAAGGCTATGGTTGTTACACCATCCAGACTTCATGCAGTGCGATATGTGCAGGAATTTAAGAGACAGATAAAAGAAAAAGGACTGAATGACCTTGAAGTGTTAGTCGCTTTTTCCGGTGAAGTGAAAGATAACGATGATGTGTTTACCGAAGAGGGAATGAACAAGGATAAAGAAGGCAAGACAATCAAAGAAAAGGCTTTGCCGGAAACATTCCATACAGATGATTATGGAATCCTTGTTGTTGCAGAAAAATATCAGACAGGCTTTGATGAACCATTGCTTCATACCATGTTTGTGGATAAGAAATTGTCCGGTGTAAAGGCAGTACAGACTTTATCAAGATTGAATCGTACTATAAGAGGAAAAGTAGATACCTTTGTACTTGATTTTGTCAACTCAGCAGAAGATATTAAAGCATCTTTTGAGCCATTCTATGAGGAAACTGTGCTCTTGGAGGAAACAGATCCTAATGTTGTATATGACATGAAGAATACTTTGGATGATTTCAGGGTATATCAGAAATCAGAAGTGGATAAATTTGCAGATATTTTCTATCAGAGTGAGAATCAATCAGCTGGTGATCTTGGAAAACTCCAGGGACAGTTAAGACCAGCGGTAGACAGATATGAAGTACTTGAAGTTGAAAAACAGGATATATTCAAGTCTACATTGGCAAGCTTTAATCGTGTGTATGCCTATATTACACAGGTATGCAGGTTATTTGACAAGGACATTCATAGATTCAGTATTTATTCAAAGTTCTTGTACACAATGCTTCCAAAGGGACATGGTGGAGAGAAGATAAATATTGATGACAAAGTTCTTCTTGAATACTATAAGCTGGAAAAAGACTTTGAAGGTCCGATAGAGCTTGAAAGCACAGAAGGCGGATATACACCTATCTCCGGTGATTCTGGTCATAGAGAGCCTAAGAAAGACCCGCTGACAGTAATCATTGATAAGATAAACGAAAAGTATGGCACTCATTTTACTGAAATGGATAAAGTACTTGTTCAGATGGAAAATGATTATGCCAATCAGGAAAAATGGCAGAGCTACGCAAAGAACAATGACCGGGCAACATTTATGTTGTTATTTGAAAAGGATTTTCCGAATATGGCAGCAGACAG
>ERZ773115.2321-NODE-2321-length-15108-cov-30.543347_pt1 | contig 15108 bp, 15 predicted proteins | sample MGYA00511116_ERZ773115 | MGnify/ENA primary metagenome ERZ773115 (study PRJEB29015, sample SAMEA2737869) | human gut metagenome | biome: human gut; feature: human-associated habitat; material: faeces | place: China | collected 2012 ... | reverse complement strand
TGTGTTAAGCACGCCGCCAGCGTTCATCCTGAGCCAGGATCAAACTCTCATGTTATAGTTTGTTTCCTTTTCCAGAATAATCTGGCTTATTCAGATGTTACTCTGAATTTACTGTTTTAGGTTGTTCTTTATAAGAACGTTCGTCTGTCTTTCAATCTCTTGATCGACAGCTTGAAATTTAGGATCTTTCAAGGTTTATTCACTGTTCAGTTATCAATGTACAGCCAGCGCTTCGCGCTGTCATTAGAAGTTGCTCCGCAACTTCTGAGTGGATTTTTCAACCTCACTCGCTGTTGTCATCTCTCGGCGACAGCTTATTTACTATATCATACCGCCAACCGTTTGTCAACAACTTTTTTATTTTTCTTTCGCTTCTTTCGAAGCGGTTGTTTGCGTTTCGTTTCCGATTCGCAATCAGCTTGATTAGTATATCTCGTGTCGACTGTTTTGTCAACAACTTTTTTCGACTTTTTTTGAATTGTTTCAACAACTCAGAAAATATGTCTATCAAGCGAGCGGAGAAGGAGGGATTTGAACCCTCGCGCCGCTATTAACGACCTGCACCCTTTCCAGGGGTGTCCCTTCAACCTCTTGGGTACTTCTCCAGATAGTTGATTCTAATAATCTATATAATTATCGGCGGCACGAATGCCTAGCGGAGAGAGTGGGATTCGAACCCACGCGCCCTTTCGGACAAACGGTTTTCAAGACCGCCTCGTTATGACCACTTCGATATCTCTCCGAATGTGTGTCTGTATCTTTGTCGTCTTCGTTGCTTGCCTGACGACAAAAGCTATTCTAGCAAAAAGGGAGAATATTGTCAACACATTTTTACACAATTTTTATTTTAATTTTTTTTAATGAGAAAAAGCCCATTTTATCATGGTTCCAGGCTTTTTCTCATTTGCGTTGAATACAGTTTTTTTCCAAAATTGTGTTCAAAATCATTCAATTGTTACAATTATTTCTACTATTTGATTTTTGTATCTCCTCTACCCTTGCATTTTTTCCCGGTAAGGTATACGTCCCAGCAGACCCTGGAACTGCTTGCCGGTCCCGGTGCCGTGGCAGTGGTTCTGACCAAATACACTTTCTAAACTTTATAAAATAAAAAATCCTGTTCCGGCGGCTTTTCTGTCATCCGAAACAGGATTTTCTTTTTTGATTTTTACAGATTTATATCATCTAACAACATGTCTGCATAAATACCGCCAAGTTCTCTTACCCCTCTGGCGATCATGGATGCGAAATTCACAGCACCGTCATAACGAAGGTGGGTATTATCCTCGGATTTCTCCGGATGATTCTTATACTCGCCCTCCGGGAAGAACATATACCATCTTCTGCTGTTCTTCTCTCCGGCTTTTTTTAACTCCATACGGCTCATGCTGTAGAGATCCACCAGAGGAACATTATTTTTCTCCGCGGTCTGCTTCATAGCAGCCACATAATCGGAATGTGCTCCGATCCCCAAGTGTTTCTCATCCATAAAGCATCTGCGCTCTAAGGGAGTGATCAGCACCGGATAAGCGCTATGATCTTTTGCCACACGGATAAAGGTTTCAAGATTCTCCATGTAAGTGGAAAAAGGCTCTGTATATCTGGTGGGATCCTCTTTTTTCTCGTCATTGTGTCCAAACTGGATAAACAGGAAATCTCCTGCACCAATTTTCTCCTCTATGGCTTTCAGTCTCCCCTCGTCCATAAAGCTTTTGGTGCTTCTGCCGTTCTTGGCATGATTGCATACCTGATATTCCGGCTTTACAAATAAAGGAAATACCTGACCAATGCCTGTCTGCGGATAGGTCGTGTAGTCATTGGTCTGGACCGTGGAATCTGCAGCCCAAAAAATTCTGTTCATTTCTGCCCTCATTTCTGCGCTTCCCCTGCGCATCTTTTCTTGCGGAATTTGCCCGCAGATACAACACAAGGGAAACCGAAGTTTCCCTTGTCTAAGTCTAAGTACGTGTGAGAAGAAAATCACTCCTTAACAGCGCCGATATTAACACCCTTTACGAAGTATTTCTGCAGGAAAGGATACAGTGCCATGAAAGGAAGGATTGCACATACGATCGCTGCATAGAACAGAGTGTTCTGGGATACCGAATACTGTGTAGTAGGGGTATCACCATCCATGATCATATTACGTAACTGATACTGGAAGTTAACCTGATCAGGATTGGTAATATAGATCTTAACGGTAGAATAGTCATTCCATACGGTAACTGCGAACATCAGACCGATGGAAGCCAGAGCTGCCTTGGACAGAGGAAGCACGATCTTGAAGAAGATTCCCATAGGGGAACATCCGTCGATCTCGGCCGCCTCGAACAGGCTGGCAGGTATTCCTTCGAAGAAGTTACGCATCAGTACCAGGTTGTACACGTTCATACCGTGCTTTACCACCAGGATCCACATGCTGTTAACCAGGTGTAACTGCTTCATTACCAGGTACTCGGGGATCATACCACCGGAGAAGATCATGGTAAACAGAAGGAAATATGCGAAGAAGTTACGTCCGGGCATATCAAACTGGATCAGTACATAGCCACCCAGGGTGGACAGGAGCAGACCAAGGAAAGTACCGAGCACAGTTGTGATAACGGAGTTGATGAAAGGTCTGTACAGTCTCTGGGTATGAATGATGGTCTTATAGCCATCTAAGGTAAAATCCTCCGGCCACAGTCTGAACTGGTATACACCCACAGCATTGAAGGAGTCTACTACTACCTTCCAGATAGGTACCAGTACCAGGAGGCCGATCAGAATAAATACGATGTAGTTTACAATATCGAATACATGAACCTTTTTCTTAGGTTTACGATAAGCTGTCTTTGCCACGTTTAACACCTCCTATACAATGCCACGGCCACGGGTCTTCTTACTAGCCCAGTTACATATCAGTACCAGGACACAGCCAACCAGGGACTTGAAGAGACCAACTGCTGTAGAGTAACCATAGTTCGGCAGAGCGATCGCGAACGTCTGACGATAAATATAAGTAGAAATAACATCAGACACACTGTATACCGCATTGTTATACAATACGAATACGGACTCGAACATGTTCATAACCTTAGCAAGGTTCAGGATCAATACGGTGATAATCGTATTGGACAGTGCAGGCAGCGTTACGAAACGCATCTTCTGCATACGGGTTGCACCGTCGATATCGGCTGCTTCATACAGCTCCGGGTTGATACCTGCCAGAGTAGCCAGGAAGATAATAGTTCCCCAACCGGTCTCTTTCCAGATATTGATAATGTAGAAGATCGGTCTCCACCATGCAGTGCTTGCCAGGAAATAAATTCCCTTGGCATCCGGTGCCAGAATGCCCCAGTCACGCAGCAATCCATTTACCAGACCGGTAGAGGAAGGAGACAGGAACAAGCTGAAGATAGATGCAACTACTGCCCAAGACATAAAGTGGGGCAGATATATGATAGTCTGCAAAGTTTTCTTTGCAAAGAGATTTCCCATTTCATTTAAGAAGATTGATACGATAACCGCAGTGAAGGTCGTGATCAATAACTTCATGATACTCAGTTCCAATGTGTTCCTGAATGCACTCCAGAACGCATCGGTCTTAAACATACTGTAAAAGTGCTTGAGTCCCACAAAAGTAGGAGCACCTACGGGCTTGTAATCGTAGAATGCATAACGAATACCAAGCATGGGCCAGTAATACATGATCAAAATGAACACAAATACAGGCAGGAACATCAAATAATAGCCTCTGTTATTCCAGATCCGGAGACCAAGAGGCTTGTGACGTACTTCTACGCCGGTGGATGTGGTGATTTTCTTTTTCTTGCTCATACCATCCCTCTTCCTTTCGACTTCATCTCACACATTCTTTTCTCTCTAAAATATCCTGTCCCATGGGCTTTGTATCCCAATGGGACAGGATAATTATATCATATTTTGCAGCTTCCGCTACTCTATTACGGTCTCAATTACTGATTCAGTTCAGCTAAGCACTGATCAATGATACTGCCAACAGTGTCAACGTAGGTCTGCATAGCTGCATCTACATCGCCGCCATCAACTACTACAGAAGTGATAGCTGCCAGCTTAGCATCATAGATGGTACCGGACTCGTTGGTGTAGGTCTCAGAGGTAGGAGACTGAGGAGCATCCTTGCAGTTCTCGGTGAAGAACTTGTTACCTTCTGCAGCCAGGCTGGAGATATCGTTAAAGCCGTTGTCCAGAGAGCAGATAACCAGAGCGGGATCCATAGCGTTCTTCTTCCATACGGAGTTAGGATCGTTAGGAGACTGCTTTAAGTGGAACTGACCATCTTCGTACTCGTAAGACTTCTCTTTGTCAGTACCTGCATTGATGGTGAAGCTTTCAGCCTTGGTAGACCAGTGAACATCCTCTGCACCGTAGGTCCACAGTGTCTGCACCTTGTCACCATCCATCATGGTCTCGATGAATGCATCGAAGATAGCCTGCTCACGGGAATTGTCTCCGTCACCGTCATCAATGATAACCCATACAGGAGCTTCTCTGTTCAGGTAAGCGCCAACCTCAGCGATAGGAGCCAGCTCAACCAGCTTCTCGTCAACACCGTTCTTGATCAGGTTATCGGTCAGAGTCTGATACCAGGAACCTGCCCAGTAAGTGAATACACCTGAAGAACCGGTCTGATCGTTGGAGAACCATTTCTCACGGGCGATCTTGGTGGAAGCGGTCAGGGTCTCAGGATCGATAGCGCCATCCTTGTAAGCCTGCTGTAATCTTAACAGAGCTGCCTTGGTAGCATCGGTCTGGAATCCATCGTACCAGGTACCATTCTCATCCTGCAGGATTGCGGGATAAGAATCCTGCCAGAACTCAGGCAGATAGTTTACGTAAGGAGCTTCGTTACCAACGAAACCAGCTGCGATAACACCATAGGTATCACCGGTTACGCCGTTGCCATCGGGATCTTCGTTGTGGAACTTTAACAGCATGTTGTAGTAATCATCATAAGTCTTGATGTCTTCAGCCTTCAGGCCAACTGCATCTAACCATGCCTGCTTAACATAGGTAACACATCCATTACCATAGGTAGGAGCGAAACCATACAGATGACCTTCCTCATCCTTCAGGTTCTCATTGATCTCAGGCAGGATCAGGTGAGACTGGAATTTAGCGTTTGCATATGCTTCGGACATATCCCACAGCAGACCGGTAGGTGCATACTGCTTGAACATATCTGCACTCATGATCATAACGTCGGGGTAATCACCACCTGCGAACAGACGACCTACTGCATCGGTATAACCGGAGTGGTCTAACTGCTGGACGTTCATCTTAATAGGATGACCGATTGCTTCGGATACTGCATCATCCCACTGCTGAACGAATTCAGCCTGGCCGTTATCAACGGTTGCGGTCAGAGTACCATTAACTACTACGTTAATCTCCTCCAGATTGTAAGCTTCGGTGGAAGCCTCGGTAGAAGCTGCTGCGCTGTCAGTTGCTGCTGCGCTCTGTGCAGGAGCATCGTTGCTGCTTCCGCATGCTGCTAAGGAAGCTACCATAGCAGATGCTAAAAGTACGGATAATACTTTTCTCTTCATTTCTTTCCTCCCTAAAAATTTGGAATCATGATTTGTCATGGGGTCATTCCCTTGACTTGCCCTCACCTTACCATCCGTCACCGGGAAAAACAAGTTACAATTTTTGCGTTCGGGTGCAAATTTTGACCACCGGTTCTGCAAACCCTTGATTTTACTGCATTCTTTGAAAGCACTTACATTTGATATTTTTAAATTTGAAAGGGGTTACATCTTGCTTCCTTTGTAAGTAACTGATACAATAGACATGGTTTATTCGGTATATTATCTAAAAAAATTGAGACACGGGAGTGATCATGAATGATTTTTAATAAAAAAGACACCCTTAATGATACAAATTATACAAGCCACAACAATACATTAATGCTGAAAATGGTAACCTCTTACAGTATTTTCCTGCTGATCATTCTGGTTTTGTTCCTCTTTTTATACCGTTCTACGATAAATAACGCGCGTGATTCTTATGATCAGCAGAACGAGACAACCCTGATCAGCAATGCAGAGCTGTTTGAAAGCGATCTGAATATCATGGAAGTCTATTGCAGACAGCTTCTGCAGAACGACACTTTCCGGAAAGTCATGAATTATGAGAATACCTATTATCCTTTTACGGAAATGGGAAATGAATTGCAGAACTCTCTGGCTACCAATGTATATGCAGAAGCTCTTCTTCCGTTAAAAGAGTCCTTTGTCTATTTTCCGGAGACAGACTATGTATTGAATCCTACTTATTTTATATCCGCAAAGCGGTTCTATAGCTGGATCCAGAAGTATCCTTCTACCGAAAAAGAAATGTGGCGATCCTACATGACGGAACCGGAATACGAGAACCGCTTTCTTCCCATGGATCAGTTCATGCCAAATTACAGCGAAAAATACTATATGTATATCATCGACCTGAACGATCTCTATTATATGGATGCCAATGCGAAGGTCTGCTTTATCTTCGAACAGGATAAGATGGCGGATCTGTTCGACTGTGTTCAGATGGATGGTGATAATTTCCTGGCGGTGACCGCGGAAGATGACTCCACCGTGCTTACGATAAATACTCCGAACAGCATTTCCGCAGAAATGTTGGATTCTCTGGACTTTAATAAGGGCTATGCAGAGGTCCGGATCGATGGGCAGAACTTTACTTTGGGGAAATACGTTTCGGATAACACCAGTTATTCTTACTATTTCAGCTTCCCGCCCTACAAGGCGACCGCCGGATTGGGTGGCACCCAGCTGCTTTTCATCTTTTTTGCCCTGCTGGCATTGCTTACAGGCGGCTGTCTGGTCTATTATTTCTCCCGCCGCAATGTCCGCCCGATCATTGAGCTTGGGCAGGAATTGCAGACCGCTGTGGAAGTACAGAAAAATCTGCAGGAAGTGGTAGACAGTCAGCGTCCGATCATCTGTACCTCCTATGTGAGGCAGCTGTTATCCGGTACTGCTACTTCCGAGGATGAAGTTACCTACATGGAAAACTATCTGGGTATTGCGGATTCTTCTTATTATAATGTGTTGTACATCGTCTACTATAATAATTTCGGAGACAATACAGAAATCACTCTCCCCGGCGGCGTGGAATCCATGGAAGAACTGGAAAAGATCATCGAGTCCGCACTGGAGAATTTCTTCGGTACACCGCTGTTCTATTTCAGCCCCTCGGACCGTACCTATTCCGTTTTGCTGCACTGCTCAGAGGAAGAAGAAAAGGATCTGATCCTGAAGATCAACAACTGCATCCTGCGTCTGCATGATTATCTGCTGGACACTTACGACATCTGGCTTTTCGCAGGTATCGGACGCAATACGGATTCCCTGATGAACGTATGGGAATGCTACCAGCAGGCCTCCGAGGCTGTCAGCTATACCACGAAGAACTACATTTTCTTCCCGTATGAATTCATTAAAAAGGATTCCAACGTGTTCTATTATCCGCCGGAGATCTCCACGAAGCTGATCCATTTCATCTCCACTGGCAATACTCCGCAGGTACTGGAGCTGTTCAATCTGATCCACCAGGAAAATATCGAGGAACGTACCCTGCCGGTCAACCTGTTAAAATACCTGCTGTCAGATATCCGTAACACTTTATTAAAAGCAAGATTTGCACTGCCTCAGGATGCAGATTCCGAAGCTGTAAAGGTGCTGGATGAACGTTTCAATGAGCACCTGACCTTCAAATTGTGCGAAGATCTTGCCTTATCCCTGTGTAATCTCTTCGGCAATAAGGAGGATGACAATACGTTATCCGCCACCATTGAGAAATATATTAAGGAAAATTACAAGGACCCTTCCTTAGGGCTTAACAAGATCTCCGATGAATTCCAGATCTCAGAGAGCTATTTCTCCCATATGTTCAAGGAAAAGACCGGAGTCAACTTCTCCACTTATCTGGAGAATATCCGCATGACAGAGGCCGCAAGACTGATCAAGGAGACCGATATCAGTCTGAATGAGCTGTATATTGCTGTGGGATATAATAATTCCAATACTTTCCGGCGTGCCTTCAAGAAGGTATACGGAGTGACCCCCAGTGCCATGCGGGAAAAATAGAACAATCTCTTGATAGAAATGCACAAAGGAACAGCCGGGACATCTTCGGAGGATTTAATCCTCCAGAAATGCCTCGGCTGTTTTCATATCTTCCGGCGTTGTGATCTTAATATTCTGATAAGAAGCCTCTACCAGCTTCACTCTTGTCTCAGTAAACAGTTCCACCACGCTGGCATCATCCGTTACCTGAATGCCCTGTTCCTGCATCCTGGGAAGACGATTTTTCAGTCTCTCGTATGCCTGCAGGATCAGGCTGGTCTCAAATACCTGCGGTGTCTGGATATTCCAGACGGTTCTTCGATCCGGAGTGGACAGGGCAAAGCCTTCTCCGTCACTGATCTTTACCGTATCCTTGCTCTGTACCGCCGCCACACAGGCCTGATATTGCACGGCCGCTGCATAGGTATCTTCTAATATCTTCTCTGTCAGAAAAGGTCTGGCTCCATCGTGAATGAACACATATCCGTGCTCATTGGGTACTTTCAACCGTCCGTCAGCAATCAGCTGTAAGGCTCTCCCCACGGACAGATACCGTTCCGCTCCTCCAGAAGTAATAATATTTACTTTGGTAAAATGATATTTTTGCACGATTTCTTCCCGGACATAGGGAATATCCTGCTCTGCCGTCACCAGAATGCAGTCATCAATGATCCGGGATTCCTCCACCGCATGCAAGGCATACCAGATCAGTGGCTTTTCTTTTAACGGTAAAAACTGCTTCGCCACCGCCGACTGCATGCGGCTTCCGCTGCCCGCCGCAAGGATAATAGCGGTACATCTGGGCTTTTCCCCATTCTCCTGAGGCTCCTGTCCGTTTTCCATCTCATTTTTCATGCTGTAATCTTCTGTCTCATTTCTGTCCTGTGCTACTCTGTCTACCATATTGTGTCTGTCTTTCCTTGAAGTCTTTTTTCGGTTCTTATCGCTCGCCCAGCTTTAAATTCGGCACCGCATTCAGATCATAACCGCTGCGGACACCCTTAATGTACTCGTAATAGCCGGCCACACCGATCATCGCCGCATTATCGGTACAGAAAATGGGGGAGGGATGATAAAATGCTATGTTACGTTTTCCGCATTCTTCCTCAAACGCTGCCCGCAGGGAAGAATTCGAAGCCACGCCGCCGGCAATGGCAAATTTATTCAGTCCATAAGCCTTCACTGCATGGAGGGAATGGCTCACCAGCACATCTACGACTGCTTTCTGGAAGGAAGCAGCCACATCCGCCTGATTAATCTCTTCTCCCTTCATCTGGCATCCGTTCAGATAGTTCAGCACTGCGGATTTCAGACCGCTGAAGCTGAAATCATATTCATTCTCCGCCACTGCTGCTCTGGGGAAGTGGATGGCATCCGGATTGCCCTCCTTCGACACCTTGTCAATCTTGGGACCGCCGGGATATCCCAGTCCGATGGCACGAGCCACCTTGTCAAAAGCTTCTCCCGCCGCATCATCTCTGGTCCGTCCGATGATCTCATATTCACCGTAATCCTTGACCACCACCAGATGTGAGTGGCCGCCGGACGCCACCAGACAGATAAAAGGAGGCTCCAGTTCTTTATTCTCAATGAAGTTGGCACTGATGTGTCCCTCAATATGATGTACTCCAACCAGGGGAATTCCGGTAGCAAAACTGATTGCTTTTGCCTCAGATACACCCACCAGAAGTGCTCCCACCAATCCGGGACCATAGGTCACCGCAATGGCGGTAATGTCTTCCAGCGTCACATGGGCATCGGCAAGCGCCTGCTCAATGACCTGATTGATCTTCTCGATATGTTTGCGGGATGCGATTTCCGGCACCACACCACCGTACAGGGTATGTAATGCAATCTGTGAGGAAATGACGTTGGAAAGCACTTCCCTGCCGTTTTTCACCACAGAAGCCGCTGTCTCATCACAGGAGCTCTCAATTCCCAGAATATAAATATCTTTTTGTTTTTCTGTCTCTGCCATTTTTCTGCCTACTTTGCTTTTAATTATTCTCCTGCTGTTCCAGACTGTCATTCAACTGATCCGCCGTCTCCCAGCCGTAGATCCTCCATTTGCGGTTTTCATCCCTGCGAAGCAGATATACCAGCATGGTGGAACTCTTTTTTCCGTTTTCCGTCATGCCATAGCCACAGGCAATCCGGGCAAAAGAATATCCGTCTGCTGTATAATAGTCCACATTGGTGCTGGACGCAAGAGAAACACTTGTTATTTTTCTCTTATTGTCCTTATAGTTCTTAACCTCTCCCTGTAATCGGGTCAGATAGGTATCTTCTTCGTTATTTGCCCGGAGTTCCTCATCGAACAGCTGAAGGGATTTCCTGCCCAGTTCCTGAAGCTCCTCCGTGGTACAGTCTTCATTGTAGAAGCATTTGATCAGATCATTGTAATATCTGATTACTTCCTTAGGTGTCGCAGGATAATTATTGGTCAGATCTCTGGAGAGTGCCGTATCCACCTCTGACATAATGGCCTCCTGCTGTTCTGTCCTGCTTTTTCCCGACAGATACGAATAATATCCCACTACCAGGACAATGAGGAAGATCAGAAAAACCGTAATTTTCGTCATCGACGTGTTGTTTTTTTTCATATTTTCCTACTTCCCTTCATCAAAGTTCAATTCCATGGTCCAGCCGTCCTTTGCCGCATAAGCTGCGGGGAAAATCTTCCGGACATCATCCATGAATTCCTCAGGTCTCGTCATAGAAGGGCTGTAATGTGTCAGCCACAGTTTCGGTGCCCCCACTTCTTTTGCGATCTTCGCCGCTTCGTACATTGTCATGTGCTTATGTTCTCTGGCTTTGACCAGCTTGTCGGGTTCGCCATACATTCCTTCCAGAATCAGCAGATCCGCTCCCTGGGCATTCTGACGGATGCTTTCAGTAGGACGGGTGTCTGTACTGTAGGTCACCTTCAGGCCCTTTCGTTCCGCTCCCAGTACCATATCCGGAGTGAAGACTCTTCCGTTTTCCTCCAGAGTCTCCCCCTTTTGCAGACGGCTCCAGAATTTCATGGGGATTTCCTGCTCCAAAGCTCTGTCCTTATCAAATCGACCCGCACGGTCAATCACCATACTGTACCCATAACAGAGCACATTGTGGTTCACTTTGAAGGCTTCCAGACGAAATCCTTCAAAAGAAAATGTCTGGGCATTCTCCGTGATCTCCATGCATTTTACTTCAAAAGGAAGCTCCGGTGCGATCACCCGCAGAGAAGCCACCACTTTGGCAAGTCCCCTGGGCCCGATCAGGAGCAGCGGTTCCGTGCGCTCTGCATTTCCCATGGTCAGAAGCATTCCCGGAAGACCGCTGATATGATCCGCGTGAAAATGGGTAAAGCAGATAATGTCGATGGGGTTCGGGCTCCAGCCTTTTTCCCTCATGGCAATCTGGGTGCCCTCTCCGCAGTCGATCAGAATACTTTTCCCGTTATAGCGCATCATCAGGGAGGTCAGCCATCTGTAAGGCAGTGGCATCATTCCTCCGGTTCCCAATAAGCAAACGTCTAACATCTTTCCTCGCAATCTTGCCTAAGCAGCATCTTTTTGTTCTTTCTGTCTATAAAAGCTCTGTCTCCGGCATTTCTTCCACCGGAACGGCAAACGTATGGATCCATTTGTCATAGCAGTCTTCGCACAGGTCAAACTTGTGTCTGAGCCCGTCTTTCCTGCTGAAATAGCCAAATCTCACATCTGCGGCGAAACATCCTTCACGGACGATTTCATTTTCTATTTTCAACTCCTTGCCGCAACCGTTACAGATTACCTGCTGTAATTTACCGTTTTCTTCTTTTCGCATCCTGTTTCCACCTTTCTGACTGTAAATGTTACCTTTGGACCCTGGCATCATTATAATGGATAATCCGCCGGAAAAGTGATGGTAATACTTGTTAACGGCGCCACATGATCATGGCATCCTCTGTCGGTTTTTCATAAAATTTCGGGCGGATCCCCTCGGAGACAAAACCGAATTTCTCATACAAGCGGATGGCCGGTGCATTGCTCACTCTGACTTCCAGCGTATATGCTGTGATCCCGCGCTCATTGCCGAGGCGTAACAACTCTTCCAGCATTTTGCCGCCAATGCCCAGATTTCGATATTCCGGTGCTGTCACCACGTTGTCGATATTGCCCTCATGAAAACTGTCCGTCAGCCCGGCGCAGCCTGCGATATGACCGTCTGCCTCCGCCACGACATACAGGCAATAATCTCTCGTCAGAAGTCCTCTGAAATCTTCCGCCAACCATGGCATGCTGAAGGACGCAGCTTCGATCCGGCTCAGTTCTTCGATATCCGTATTCTGTAACTTACGAACTTCTATTTTCATGCCTGTGCCTCTTTTGCAGCCTTCTCCTGTTCCTCTCGTTCCCGCTCTGCCTGGCTCTTACGCAGGTATTCGGGTTCATGCTCCGCTGCGGTCACCGTTCTGCCATGTGCATAGTAGACAGCTCCCAGAGAAGCCACACTGGCAGCACGCTGACGATTATTGGCAGCCGGAGCAAAGGAGCAGGGAACCTTCAGTTTCTGTAAGATCTGTTCCCTGTAGACCGAAACGCCGTCTCCTAAGAAGATCACTTCCCGTCCCAGACGGTTTAATTCCTCCACCAGCTCGTCCACGGCAATAGCGCACTGCTCTTTGATACTGTGCATCACAAGTTGATGTTCTGAGCTTTCCTTTTCCGGGATCTCCTCTTTACAGAACTCATAAATTCCGGTATATACCTGATTCCTTCTGGCATCCATGATGGGACATACCAGCTTGTCCGTTCCCCAGAGGTTAAAAGCCAGTCCCTCCAGTGTCGGGACCTCTACCAGCGGAAGGTTCAGTGCCAGTCCCAGTCCCTTTGCCGTAGCCGCCCCGATCCGAAGTCCGGTAAAAGAACCAGGTCCTGCAGAAATTGCAATCGCATCAATGGTATGCAGATCCAGATCAATCATCTGCCGGATCTCATCCAGCATGGGTAATAATGTCTGGGAATGTGTTTTCTTGTAATCCGTGGTGTATTCCGCGATCAGGACGTCATCCTCCACGATGGCGGCGCTAGCCACCAGTCCGGAACTGTCCAAAGCTAATATTTTCATACTGTAGTCCTCTCCTCAATCGTGATCCGGCGGTAATCAAAGCCTTTCTCCAGATCCTTTTCTATGGTCACCTGCCTGTAATGTTCCGGCAGGATCTCTTCGATCAGATTCGCCCACTCGATCAGGCAAAGTCCTTCCCCGTAAAAACAATCCTCATAGCCAATCTCCTCCATCTCCTCCACATCGCCAATACGATAGACATCAAAATGGTAAAAGGGCATACGTCCTTCCTCGTAGATCTGCACAATGGTAAAGGTCGGGCTGTTCACCGGCTCCGTGATTCCGAGGCCATCTGCCACACCTTGGGTAAATACGGTCTTGCCTACTCCCAGATCACCGATCAGCGTGTAAACCTGTCCGGGAAGTGCTTCCCTGCCGATCCGCTGTCCCAGTGCAAAGGTCTCTTCCGCACTGTGGGTCTCTATGATCTCTTTTTTGCATTCTCTGTTATCTGCTGAATCGCCTGTTGTCATTTTCCTTACGCTTTCTATTGTTACATGTTACGTGTTACGGTTATGCAGTTACTGTTACTTTTTATACAATTCGTAACTATTCGGAGCCATGCAAAACTGCGTTCTGCGAATGCCTGCATACAGACAGATAAGCAGTTTTATATGGCGAAGTAACCACATGCTCTATTCTTCTGCTGTATCCATGCATCTAGCTGCGGATCTTCACTTTTGTGGGCGGCATATGGGTGGAAATCATTTCAATAACATCCGTTGTCTTATCCTGCATCTGACTTTTAGGAAAAATTGTTGCATTATTTTTCGCCGTATACACAATGATGCTGCGTCCGGTGGATACCGCTTTCAAGCAATCCTCCCATTTCTGACAGGTGGAGCTGTCCCCCTGGGAGATGGTAATGCCGTTCTCATCCAACACATAATGCAACGGTTCCTTGAAGACCGGATTGTTTACTGCCTGCTGTTTGCTCTTGATATAGAGTGTCCATGGGAGATATAACAGAATCACCACGCCAAGAATCAGATAGATCCAGTACTGTCTCGAGATACCCACGATCACGCCCAAAGCTCCAATCACTGCTCCCAGAAGTCCGGACACACTGTTGTAGCTGTGCCGCAATAAAAAGTCATATAAATCCCCCGATGTAATCTTCACATCCAATTCTACCATAATGAATTCTTTCCTTATAATAATGTGACTGCATAGTTACTTGCTATTATAATCCCATCCCCACCATCCGGCGACTGTGCATAGGATTGCATACTATAGAGAACATTATAAATTTTTTCCCATAAAAAAGCAAGTAAAGAACCGCAGGGATTCCAATATCTGTGACCTGCGGTTCTTATAGTTTGCATTTTGTTTAATTATGATTTAACTTTTATCACATACTATTCGTGCCGTAATGCTTCGATAGGGCTTAATTTCGCTGCCTTTTTCGCCGGATAAATTCCAAAGAAAATACCTACAGCCGAGGAGAACATACTGGCTCCCAGCACCGTACCCACACTCACCTTTGCGGTAAATCCAATCAGGTTGCAGATTCCGAAGGCTCCTGCCACACCGATCAGAATACCGATCAGGCCGCCCAGCAGGGTAATGATGGCGGATTCCGACAGAAACTGTAACAGGATGGATCCGGTCCTGGCTCCCAGAGATTTCCGGATACCGATCTCTCTGGTACGCTCTGTCACGGATACCAGCATAATGTTCATAACACCGATGCCGCCTACCAGCAGAGAGATGGCTGCTACGAACACTACAAAGATAGTAATGTAGCTTAAGATCTGATCCATCTGGCTCATAATATCATTAAAGTTCTGTACAGAGATGACATTCTGTCCTCTGACACCATGCCTGTTCTCTAGCAGACGCACCGTATCCTGCGCCACCTGAGAGGCATTTTCCGCGCCATCACTGACGATCAGCAGGTCCGTATAATTCACATAGAATC
>ERZ773115.2312-NODE-2312-length-15133-cov-31.795729_pt1 | contig 15133 bp, 17 predicted proteins | sample MGYA00511116_ERZ773115 | MGnify/ENA primary metagenome ERZ773115 (study PRJEB29015, sample SAMEA2737869) | human gut metagenome | biome: human gut; feature: human-associated habitat; material: faeces | place: China | collected 2012 ... | reverse complement strand
GCCGCAAAAAGATATTCAACTTCATGATCAAGTATCTCTGCCCGGTATTTGCTGCCATTATCTTGTTGAGCTCTGTGGCAAATGCCTTCGGATGGATTACGATGTAACAATGCCAGGATCTAAAACGACCCCCACGCTGTGCTCGCACCTGCGTGAGGGTTTTGTTTTATAATCCTTATGGCATCTTAGCCTATGTATATAATCCGTCCTGTCTCTGCATTGACCCTGTGAGAAATAGAAATGACAGTCCGGCCCTCGGAGGCACGTTTCAATGCCTGCAACACCTCTTCCTCAGTCTGGGCATCCAGATTTGCCGTAATCTCATCCAGCAGAAGGAGCTTCGGCTTCGCCACGGCGGCTCTGGCAATGGATAACAGCTGCCACTGTCCCTGCGAGAAGATCTCCGAAGTACAGAGCGTGTCATAGCCTTTTTCCAGCTGCTCTATCGTTGCATCCAGTCCCGCAATCCTTGCGGCCTCCCGTACCTCTTCCATAGTAAAAGAATCGTCATATAACGTGATCTGCTCCTTCACGGTACCGGGTACTCTGTGAAAAGTCTGCTCCACATAGCCGTACAGACTGCGCTTTTCATTTTCCGGAATCTGAAAAGCATCTCTTCCCTGAATCAGCACTTTACCCTCTCCCGGCTGATAGAGTCCCAACAACAGTTTGAAGACCGTACTCTTCCCTGCACCGGTTCTGCCCGACAGTGTCACCTGTTCTCCGGGATATACTTGAAAATTTAAAGCCTGCAAAATCTTACGGTCATCATCCTCATAGCTAAAGGTCACATTTTGCAGTTCCACAAAAGGTTTTTCCGGTCTATTCCGTGGTTCTGCCGGTTTTTCCCCGGAATTTCTCTCCGGCAATTCCTCCAGCGCATAGAATTCATTGATCCGGTGCACGCCCGCAATGGCGGACTGTATGGTCTGGATCTCCATTCCCAGACTCTCCACAGGGGTAAAAATCTGTGAGATATAGTTAATTACCGCTACCGCTGTACCTGCAGACATACCGAACAATGTCAGCACCTTTGCATTACCGGAGGCAGAAAACAGCATCACAACCGCCACCACGATAGCATTCAGGATCAGGATCACCGGGGAATAAATGGCATCATAAAAATTCGTTCGCTCTACCGCACGGTAGCTCTCCGCAATATATTCATCATAGCGCTGCTCCATGTAGCGCTCTTTTCCCAGCGTATGAATGGTACGGATATTGTGCAGCGTCTCCGGCACATGTCCGGATGCTCTGCCCACGGCGCAACGATTCTCGATCTGGGCTTTCAGCATGTTTTTCTGCACCGTCCGGGTGAACCAATACAGAAATGGCAGCAGGATCAAAAGTACGATTGCCAGTCCTCTGTTTTTTAACCAGATCACCACCAGGATACTTATAATCTTACAGGCATCGGCGAACATGCTGATGATTCCGGAGGTAAACAGGTTCTCCACCGTATCCACATCTCCTACGAACCGGGATACAATAGTACCGGGTTCCTGCTTCGTCAGTTCCCCTGCCGTCAGGTTCGTGTATTTCTCCATCATGCTGCTCCGCAGTGCGTGGGTGATCTTCTGACCGAATACCGTCAGCAGACCTTCCCGAAGGCTTTCGGTCAGCCCCGTGAGCACCGTAAAAGCAAAATACAGTATCACCAATGCAACCGGAACTGCGTTTCCTGCGGTGATCGTATCCACGATACTTCCCAGGATCCAGGGCGGCAAAAGCGCGGTTACAATGGCACCTGCGACTGCCAACAGGATTCCCAGTGACAGTCCTGCATAGCCTGTCACAGTCTGCCGGATCACGCTGCAGACATTTTTCACATTCCGTCTCTTATTTTTCTGCATCTGTTTATTTTCCTGCATGATCCGGACCTCCCTCCCGCGTACTGTGTGCATCAGCGCCATCCGCCTGTGCTTCATACAGTCTCGCATACTCCGGGAACTTTTCAAGGATCTGTTCGTGGGTTCCTGCGGTCACTTTTCCATCCTCCATCCACAGCACCTGATCCATTTCAGGGAACAGATACAGCCTATGGGACAGTAGGATCACGATACTGTCTGCTGCCAGTTTCCGTAGATTGGCAAAAACCTCTTCCTCCGTCTTGCGATCCAGTGCGGAAAAAGGATCGTCCAGGATCAGGACCGGACGCTTATGGCACAGGGTTCTCGCCAATGCCAGCCGTTGTGCCTGTCCACCGGAGAGTCGGACGCCACCATTTCCCACAATGGTGTCCATACCCTCTTCCATCTCTGCCACCTCACCGTCGAAACAGACTGCCTTCAGATACTTCTCCGGATCGTCATCATCGCCCAGCAGTATATTGTTACGGACACTATCATTGAACAGCTCCGGATCGTGTCCTAAATATCCCACCATGCCGTTTTGCTCTGCCTTGGTCATCCCGGATAATTCTTTGCCGTGGAAACAGATCCTTCCTTCGTAAGGGTATTCACAGAGGAAGGTCTTACCCAATGTGGACTTACCACACGCCACTGCTCCGGTGACACCAATGATCTGTCCCGGTAAAGCGGACAGATTGAAGTCCTCATAGATCTTCTCTCTGCCGGGATAAACAAAGCTTACATGAGATACTTCCAGCATTCCCGGCTTCTGTACCAAGCTGTCGTCCTCATAAGTGTCTTCCTTCATCAGTGGTTTGATACGCTTCCAGGAGACCTGGGCTTTATGTACCGCATTGAATAGCTTCGCTGCATGAGAAGATTTCACGGCTAACTTCAAAAAGCAGGATAAAAACGTGGTAAACGCTGCCACATCCCATGATTTCCAGCCGGTGCCCAGCACATTTCTGCTGCCGAAATACAGGATAAACAGTACGCCGATCATGGAGATGATCCGGTACAGCGGCGGAAATGCGGTACTCCAGATATTGGCCTTCACAGCAGATTTTTCATAAGCGGCAAGATTCTCTTCATAGGCCTGCTCCCGCTCTTTCTCTCTGCCATAGACACGGTAAGTAACAGCGTTAGTTGCTCTGTCCAGTGTTGCGTCGCTTAAATCTCCGGACTGCTCCTTATAAGCTGCTCCGGTGCGTTGCACGTTACGCTTCATCTTCTCCGCCAGCACATATGACGCCGGTAAAAACAACATACCTAAGATTGCCAGCCGCCAGTCATAGAATAACAACATTCCCACATATGCCGCCAGTGCCACACCGGTATCGAAGATCTCTGTGGTAAATTTCCTCATCCCCTCCGCGCAGTCATCCACATCCAGGATTGCCTTGGTCATGACATTTCCAGCACCCTCTTCTTCCAGTTCGGCACGGCTTCTGTGAACCAGACTTCGGTACAGGATTTCTTTCATGTCACGATTTACATTATTGGCAAAACGTCTGACATAAAAACGTTTGATATAACGGGAGATCTGCACGATGGCAATAGACATCACATACGCGGTCACCAGCGCCAGCATATCACGGTATCCGGCCTTCCCGCCCAGAATGTCCACCAGGCATCCCGTCATCCGCCCCTCGAACCACGGTCCTGCCAGCAGTCCGAGGTTATAGATCAGTCCGGAGAACGTGACTGCCAGCAGCACCGGCCACTGGGTTTTGAAATAATACAGGATCTGATCCTTTTTCACTGCCTCAGATATCTGTTTCATCCTCTCCTGCTCCTTCTTCCACACATTTTTCCGCATTGACAAATCCTGCCCTTCTCACGTCACCCATCAATTCTGCTTCTTTCCTCAGCACTACATAAAAAGATGTACTATCCTCTGATTTAGATGATACCAGGGTCAAAAGGTCTAAGCCCACATGAGCTTGCTCATAAGTGGGTGAAAGACCTTATGACCCGCCCCGATATGAGCATAAAAGTGGGATGATAATCCCACGATATGCGAATATTGGGTAGGATTGTGGGAGTGCGTAGCACGAAGCAATCCGTAGGTATCAAAGTCGGGGGCTTTTGACTCCGACATCATTTAGATAATAGTACATCTTTTTTATCTGTCAATGTATTGGCTCACTTGCGTTCATTATCTCAGGCCTTCAGAATCTCCGACAGATTCCGCTGGATCCCGGCTGCTACATCCGGTTTATTCATGGAATAGACATGGATATGTTTTACGCCATTGGCCAGCAGATCGATAATCTGATCGGTGGCATAGGCAATGCCCGCCTGTTTCATGGCTTCCGGATTGTCTCCGAAGCGGTCTACGATATTTTTGAATCGTTCCGGCACATTACAACCGGACAGTTTTACGGCATTCTTCACCTGCACGCCACGGGTGATGGGCATGATGCCGGGAACGATGGGCACGGTAATCCCTGCTTCCCGCACACGGTACATAAAGTTGAAGAAGATATTGTTGTCGAAGAACATCTGGGTCGTCAGGTACTCGCATCCGGCATCCACCTTCGCCTTCAGCCCCTGAATATCCGCATTCTTATTTGCAGAATCAGGATGCACCTCCGGATAGCAGGCGCCGCCCACGCAGAAATCTCCGCTTTCCTTAATAAAACGCACCAGATCCGATGCGTGGGTAAAATCTGTAAATACTTCTCCGTCGAAATCCTTGGGAATATCTCCTCTCAGAGCCAGAATATTCTCGATTCCCGCCGCCTGCATTTCTGTAAGAGCTGCGCCGATACTGCTCCTGTCAGCACAGACACAGGTCAGATGCGCTACCGTAGGCACATTGTGCTGCTTCTGAATCTCTCCTGCCAAAGCAATGGTATGTCCCTTGGTACTGCCGCCGGCACCATAAGTCACGCTCATATAAGCAGGCTGCAATGCCGCGATCCCCAGTGCTGCTGCCTCCACATTTCCGAAATCCGTACTCTTCTTCGGAGGAAATACCTCAAAAGAGATCGTTGCTGTATCTTTATTCAAAATATCTCTGATCTTCATTCTTGTACTCTTTTCTTATCCTTTATTTTTATTCTTTATGTCTCTTTGGCTTACTCTTTTATTGTATCCGGCTCAAACGATAAATGTTGTCTGTTTCTCCAAGCCATTCTCAATTTTTCTCATCGCGCAAAAACGGAGGCAAAAAATCCACTTTTTCTTCTTCGCTTTCGCTTTTCGCAATAATGTTCCGGATATTCTGCATCCGCTTATCCAGTGCCGCACTCTGCTGCGCACAGTCATACAGCTCGTCCTTCAGGAACTTTGCCTGACTCTCCGGAATATTTTTCTTGTATTGCAGCTTGTGTTCCAGACTGGCCCAGAAATCCATGGCGATGGTACGGAACTGGACTTCCACATAGACCAGTTTCTTCGTATTCTGTAAAAAGATCGGCACCTGCACGATCAGATGCAGGCTCCGGTATCCGCTCTCCTTGGGATTCTTTATATAATCCTTGCGCTCGATCAGAGTAATGTCATCCTGCCGTAAGAAGCTTTCCGCCAGTTCGTATATATCATCCGGGAAAGAGCAGATGACCCGGACACCGGCGATGTCACGGATATTCTCCTCAATGCCTTTCAGCGTCATGGGAATATTTTTCCGGCGGATCTTCCTAAGGATGCTGTCGTAGGACTTCACCCGGGTCTTGATCCCCTCGATGGGATTGCGGTCATATTCCAGGGAATACTCCTGATTCAGCACCTTGAATTTCGTCTCCACCTCCATGATGGCACACTGATAATAAGACATCAGCTCGTCCATGGGGCGCTTATTCTTCTCGATCAGATCCAAAAACTCGTCTGAGAGTAAATGTTGCTTCAAAAATTTACCTCTGATGGTATCCATTGTGATTTATTCCTTCTCTAAAGTACTGCATTACATAACGATTCTATTATATACACTCAATCGCATCACTGCAATAAAGTTAAAAGAAAGAATTTGAGAAAAAAACAGGAACAGCAGCGATCTGCCATTCCTGTATCACTTTTGCTTTATCCATTCTCACAATCAGCTATGATTTTCCTTACTTCCTCAATGCTTTTCTCTGTGACCGCCGCAATCTGCTCCGGTTGCATTCCGTTTTTATGCATCCTGGCTATCATTGTTGCTTCTGCTCTCGCTTCACCGATTGCAATTCCCTTTTCTTCGATTCCTTCACTCAAATTACACATTGTACTCACATCCCTTCGCAAATTTTCTTCCAACTCAATATCGTACTCTGTTTCCATGATCGACATTTTCTCATCTACTGTCAGTTTCTGCGACAGTAGTGCTCCCAGAAGACGGTGCAATTCATATCTCTCATCCTGTTCCGGAAGTTCTTTTGCAATCCCAATCATTATAATATTGATCAGATCGATTTTTCCCTTCCATTCATGGTTCCCGATTACAGCATCATTTACAAAATGAATATGGTTCATACTGTTCTGTTCCATATTCATACATATCCAAATGGAATAAACTCGTTTAATATCATCATAACCGGATTTAACAAAATCCCGCTCCTTTTGGGATGATACCAGGCGACTCGCATAAAATATCGCACGATTTAAAATCTCATAACTCGTCGGTTCATCTTTCTGTGCTTCCACATTTATGATGATTTGTGTCAATCCGGCATCCTTGCTATCTTCAGATGGTAACCGGACATAAAAAATAATGTCAAATCTTATCAGTCCCTCGTTTATTTCCACGTTTTCCGTATTCAGACCGATAATCTGCTGTCCCTGTTGTTCGTGATTGGTCATCCCCGGTTCTATCGGCACCTTGCTGATATAAGGTGTTCCTTCTATATAGGGGATCACCTCCCTGGGATTCATCCCCTTGAATTCATCTACTGTTCTGGTCAGTATATGAGCCAGTATAATTTTATGCCCCAGCAGATTTTTGACTTTCGCATCATATTGTGCCTTTTGATTTGTCGCTATTACAGCTCTTTTCAGTGTATTATGCATAAGGTCTTATCCTTTCTACAAGACCTTCTCCGAAATTCTCTCCCGAAATATATTATATCTTACGAAAACTATTGCCACAACTACTATTTTCACTTCCGCAATCTCTTCCGATACCCTGCCGGTGTCTCCCCGTAGGCCCTCTGGAAGGCATCGTTAAATGCTCTGGCATCGCCAAAGCCTACATTCATGGCAATCTCGTAGACTTTTTTGTCAGTGTCCAGAAGCAGTGTGACTGCATGTTTCAGGCGGATCTGATTGACATAGTCCTTGAAATTTTTGCCGGTGCTTTTATGTGCATTTATCCACAGAGCATAACTTTAGCACAGAAAGCACCATTCTGATAGGTAAACGTACTTGCACCGCCGCTTTTTTCTGCAATATGTTGGATAGACTGGATGCCGACACCGTTTCCCTTTCGTTTGGAGGATTGAAAAACACCGTCCTTCTCCCTGATTTCGCCGTCATAGGCATTCTCAGCTTCAATCAGGAGCAACCGCCCGGCATGCAGATATGCAGTGATTTTGATCTGCCGTCTGTCTGGTGCAGTGCGGATACTGGCTTCGAGCGCATTTTCCAACAAGTTGGACAAGACCAGACACATGTTGATCTCATCGATGGGAAGAGTCTGCGGCAGATCGAGCTTTGCACAAAAGGGAATGTCTTCGCGCTTTGCCAGGGCACAATAATAGCCGATGACGCTATCTGCTGCGCGGTTTTCGCAGAAATGTATACCGAGATTCGGGATGCGGGAAATGTTTTTTTCAAGGTAGCTTTTCAATCCCTCCAGATTGCCTGTCTCAGCCAGTGCGGAAATTTGATTCAGTTGGTGGCGCATATCATGCCGCGCCTGCCGCACTTCTTCGATGGCAGCTTTGAGATTCTCATAGCGTTGCTGCTGCAGGAAAAGAAGCTGGTTTTCCTGCTGTAATCTCGCGTTGCGGTTGAGACTGGTGGCCATTAGCAGGAAAATTGCGTTGAACAAGAGCAAAAGCAAAAGAAGTGCAATACTTATCACAATATATCCCTGCAATACACGACCGGTCCTAAGTGTCGTCTGATAGCGCGGAATCATAAAAAGGTTCAAAAAAATGAACACCAGCGGCAAAACCCAGAACACATACCATGTTTGCGCAAAATTATCGTCCTCGACCATCACACGAACTGCATGGGTTGACGGATAGAACGCTGTCAGCACCAAAATCCAGCAAACAACATTATAAAATACACAGGCTGCAAGGCAGAACCACGGTTCGTCCTGTGGCAGCTGCATATGCAGAGCAATCATAACACTGATAGCTCGGGACAAGCTGTTGATGCATGCAAATACTGCGCAGACAGTCAGTGCAATTGTTCCGGATTTCCAGAGGGAGATTTTTAGTGTTCCGGTATATAGCCCAATTGCAAGCAATGTGATCCCTGCCAGGGCAGACACAGTGGACGCATGAAGCTGATAGCAGACGATCCCACCACCGATACATAATCCTGCCATCAGGGGGAGAATCCGGGCGGCAAGCTTTCCGGGGGACTGCTTCAGATAGGATTTTACAGGGAAATATGCAAGTAAAAGACCGGGGAGTACAACGGACAACTCCAGGATCGGACGCAGAATATCTTTCATCTCATACACCCCCTTGCAACAGAAATTCCATAAATGCCTGCCTGGCAGGCTTCAAAAGTTCCTGGTTGACATATACGCGGCTGCCGTCGGTCATGCAGAAAGCGGCGGCCTGAAAATCAGCGGCATGTTCTAAATTGACAATCGCGCCGCGGCCGCAGACAAAAAAGCGTGGATCTTTTTTCAGCGGCTCGGTAAATGCCTTAAAGCTTTGCCGCGTGGCAAGCGTTTTACCGGCAGTCGTGCGAATGTTGATCATATGAGCAAAATGCTCGGCATAGATAATGTCCCTATAGCGAAGGCGAACGTCGCTGCCACTGACTTTCACCGTCAGAATCGGCTCAGGACGCGGAAGTTTAGCGAGCATTTCAGTAAGCAGACCGGCAAGTTCTCCCTCGGAAAAGGGCTTCACGAGGTAGTGAAATGCCCGCACCTGAAAGCCCTCCAGTGCATGATCGGTAGATGTTGTGGTGAAGATCAGAAAGCAGTCTGCATCCGTCTTCCGAAGTTCCTTTGCGGCATCCATGCCGCTTAATCCTTTCATGTAAATGTCCAGAAATGCCACAGTAAAGTGCCGTTCTTTTTCTGCTGCGAGAAAGCTCTCGCTGCTGTCAAATTCTAAAATCTCCGTCTCTACACCGTACAGGTTCAGCTGTCGCTCAAGCCGCATTTTCAACAGCGCACGTTCGGTCTCAATATCATCCACGATTGCTATTCTCATACTGGACTGACTCCTTTGTAAAAGATTCCAACTAAATTATATCATACCTGTCCAACACCGGCACCGTGAAAAAATCAGATTTCGTGACGGAATTGAGGGTTTCGTGCCAAACGGCTTGAAAAGTGTTTGCATATCCGTATACTGACAAGCAGAAAGCATCAATGACGGCAGAAAGGAGGGGGTGCTGTGTACCACATTGCCGTGCTGACAAGTAGTGAAACACAGGAAGCCTTTTATATAGAGCAGCTTTCACGGTTCTGCTTTGAACGCGGTCTGTTTCCCAAAATGGACTGTTACCGTGGGCAGGAGTTGTTCTTTGATGTGGCGCGTATAAATGCGCCAACCTGCACTGTGATCGCACTTCCGGGGGTAGCAGGGTTGAATGCGGTGGAGCATCTGCGGACGCTTTTTCCCGAAATGCGCATCATCTGGTGCAGCGATCTGGATTTTTCCCTGCATGCGTTTCGGCTGCGTGTAGACTATTTTCTGTTAGAGCCAATAACAGAAGAAGCGTTTCAGCAGGGACTTTCTACATGGTTAGATGGGAAAAAAACGTCTGCCTTATTCCGAGCGGATCACAACAAACATAACAATGAGGAGGATTATTGATGAAAAAGAGAAAAAAGATTTATTCTGTATTTAGCTTTCTTCTGGCGGGAACACTGTGCCTGTCTATGGCGGCCTGTGGTGGAACGCCCACACCGGCAGAGGACGAAACAACATCTTCTGCACCGTTATCCGGTGCACTGCCCGTGAAGGCTTTACAGCCAAAACACGTGGATGAAAACCCTTATATGGCAAAAAGTGATGCAAACATCCATCACGACGGCTACAACACCGACTCAACGGATGAAATTCTGCCGCTCGGCATCTATCCGGAAATCAATGTTTCCTTTGAGACAACGAACCCGAACGCCTCACCCGCGATTTACTTTGACAACTACGGTCACGCGGTCGTGCCACTGCTCGGCGGCATCGCCATCCGTGATCTGAATGCAACAGAGACGAAGACGCTCGGCTATTTTTCACCGATGCAACATGATGGCGGCGGTTACGTCATCCAGAGTTCCTACACATTCCTTGACTCTAAAAACCGTGTCGTCTGCCCGACGAGCAACAACCATGTACTGATACTGCGTACGACAGAGGAAGATGGCAGCGTCATTCCGGAATTTGAAAAGGTTCTGGATATCGATATCAAGGCAGCTGCTGAGACCGCGCTCGGCAAAGAGCTGACACAGAATCTTCTGTCCGTGGTCTTTGACTACGACGGAAACCTTTGGTTCGCCACCGGCGGCTTCCGAATCTATCCCGAGCGGCAGCAGCAGGGTGTTCTCGGCTACATTGCCCACACAGCGATAGAATCGATTCTGAATGGCGAACAAACCGATCTTTCAAAGGCTGTCTTTGTTTACGGGCTGCCCCTTGGCGAGGGCGCAGAAAACGGCATTGCTGCCTCCAAAGACGGTGCGGTCATTCTGACGAACCAGAACTGCTATCTGTTGCGCGCGGAAGAAGGTGTGAACGTTGTGTGGTGCACGCCATATGAGAGTGTCGGTGCGAAGGTCAGTCATGATGGCGATAAGACTACCGGCGGCGGCCTTGCCTGGGGTGGCGGCTGCTCGCCCACACTGACACCAAACCTTGTACTGTTCACCGACAACGCAGACCCCGTTAAGCTTCTTGCGCTCGACATGAAGACCGGAGAGGTCGTAGCCAGCATGCCTGTTTTGGATGATCTGCCCGATGGGTATCAGGTGGCGGTTGAGAACTCTGCAATCGTTTATGACGACGGTGAAGGCACCGTCAGCACGATCGTCTGCAACTGGTTCGGCGCCGGTAACGCAGGGCTTGCCGACCCTGACAATGACTCTTCGATTCAGAGCTACGCCAACATTTATGACCAGAACTGGCTGATGAAGGGTAATGTTATGATCGCCCCGGGCGTTGAACGGGTGGACACCTTAAAAACCGCTGATGGCTATGAAATGAAGAGCGTCTGGAGCCGGAACGATCTGCGCGACACGGCGATCATGAAGCTCTCCACTGCAACAGGCTATATCTACGGTTACGTACAGGATTTGGATACCGGCATGTGGCAGTACATTATTTTGGACTTTGCAACAGGCGAAACCGTCTTCACGATGGATGTGTCCAACAAATACGGCTACAATAATATGGCCATCGGCATGTACACCGGCAGCAACGGAAATACGCTCTACTGCCCGACAGGCTATCTGGAACTGCTGCGTTTGCAGGATCGCTTTGTGTACCTGCCCGAGCTTCCGTACCGTGAGGTTGATCTTGATCAGGCGGCAAGAAATGTTCTTTCGCAGGATCAGTTTGCGCAGGATGGCGGTGAAGGTACGGTTGCAAGCTGGCACAACACCGCGACCATCTGCAACGTGCATCCCAACACCATGGTAGCCTTCCGCATGAACAACCTGTCCGGCAGTGCCTCCGATCTGACGCTCTACGCCTATGGTGCAGACGGCAAGCTGGAAAAGGTTGGCTCTGAACTGTGGTCGCTCACAGACGAGACCGGAGCAAATGTGACGGAGCTGACAGACGGTGTGCTCTATGAACTGCGCGTGACCGTCTCCGACGGCGGTGATTTCGACCTGAGCGAAACAGAAAAAGAAATCAAGCTATCCGTCGTACTTGGGAAATAAATCATTTTTCTTGTTTTAAAAACTCTTCATTTTTGTGAATGAGTTCACATCTCTGTGCCACACATTCCACACTTCTTCCGGGATCGGAAGGGGTGTGGAATACATAATCCAGGTAGCCGTAATAGCCGCCGAACTCGTCATCTCTCATCCCTTTCCAGAAGGTATCTGTGCAACACTTTCTTTCAGGACAAGGTGACCTTCCACAATATGAATACCCGGTTTATAGTTGTCATTACTTATTTTACTGATCATATTGTGAACCGTCTTTTTCGCCATCTCCTCTAAATCTACCTCATAAGTTGTTATCTGGATATCACTTAATCCCGGATACAGATAGTTATCAAAGCCGACCACAGAGATGTCCTCCGGTACACGATATCCGTTGTCTTTCAGTTTCCTGATCAAAAAGTATGATTTCAAGACTCCTGGACGGGAGGACGATGATGAGGAGACGAAATTATACACAAAAGCCGATGTCAATGCCAGAAACACGGCGAATAGCCGGCAGTCGGAGACCGATGGAAAACAGGGCGGCACTGACGATGAGAAGAGTGCGGTGATCGCAAGGGGACTTGGTGGAAAGAAAAATATTACTTCTGTGGATTGCTGTGCGACCAGGCTTCGTTGTTCCATCGAGAATCCGGAACTGGTAGATGAGAAGCTGTTAAAGGCAACCGGAGCGGTTGGTGTAGTGAAAAGAGGACAGGGAATCCAGGTGATCTACGGACCACAGGTAACGGTGATCAAATCTAATCTGGAAGCATATCTGGCACAGATTGGGGATGAGGATGAAGTGGATAGACCGGAGGCGGCTCAGAGATCTGAGCAGCCAGTGACAGATTCTCAGTCAGAGGCAGATTCTCAGCCAGAGGCAGGCGTGTCAGAGCGGGTGCCAGCTGAGAGTGTCCAGTTACAGACATCCTCTCACATTCTTTACTCTCCGTTAAAAGGAAAAGCAGCTCCGATCAGTGAGTCCCCGGACGAGGCATTTGCCAGCAAGGCCATGGGTGACGGTTATATGGTGATGCCAGAGGATGGAACAGTGGTAGCTCCAGAGGATGGCACTGTATTGTTCGTGTTTCCAAGTAAGCATGCGATCGGCATGAAAGCGGAAGATGGAACGGAATATCTGCTTCATATTGGTGTGGATACAGTAAAATTAGACGGAAAAGGATTTGAGGTATTTGTTACAGATGGCCAGCAGGTTCACCAGGGTGATAAATTGATGGAATTTGACCTTTCATTTATCCGTGAACACGCAGCCAGCGAAGCCTGCATGGTGATCTTTACCGGTCTGACCAGCGCGGATAGCCTGAATTTAACAAAAGAGGGCATGGTGAACCGGCTGGACGCAATCGGAGAGATCCATAAATAAGTTCCTGTTTATGATGTGATTTTTGTGGAGGAAATACCTCCTGCACTTGGCGAATTTCCAGTTTTCATGTATAATCAGAATAGAAGTGTCTGTTCGTATACATGACGGAACGGGAAATGCAGGTGCGGGAGGTATTTTATGTACAGAATCATGAAAGTCTTGAATAACAACGGAATTCTGGTTCTGGATGATCAGTCTGGGCAGGAACAGATCCTGCTTGGAAATGGAGTGGGGTTTGGCCACAGGATCGGGGAGCGGATGACCAGATTACCGGAGGGAAAGCGTTATGAACTGGTGAAACAGAAGGTGTCTGCGCTTACCAGAGTGAATGAGATTGAACCGGTCTATATTGAGGCGGCTGGACGTATCATAGAAGAGGCAGAAAAGGTACTGGGGAATCTTCAGCATGACATCCTGATTCCTATGGCAGACCATATCGCTATGGCGGCATCCAGGATTCGTGAACATATGGAGATCCCGAATCCATTTTTACAGGATATCCGGACTCTTTTTGAGGAGGAGTACACTGCGGCGAAGAACGGTGTTGAAATCTTGAAAAATCTGACTGGCCTGGAATTCTCAGAAGATGAGATCGGCTATATTACCCTCCATCTTCATGCCGGTCTGGCAAAAGAAAATGTGGCCCAGTCGTTAGAAACTGCCCGTCTGGTCAATCGCTGCCTGGGGCTGATCGAAGAGTATATGAATAAGAAGCTGACCGCGGATTCCCTTGGCTATAACCGGTTGGTCAGCCATATCCGCTATATGCTGGCAAGAGTCCGCAAAGGTGAGAGCGCCAATCTGGATCTCGAAGAGTACGCCCGTCATTCATTTCCGAAAGAATATGAGGCTGCAGCGAAAGTCTGTCAGATCTTAGAGCAGGAGATGAAACTGCATTTTCCTCAGGAAGAAACGGGCTTTTTAGCAATCCATATCCGGCGGGTGATGGGGACATAGGAAAAGGAAGGTGAAGAGAATGAGCGCATTCCCAATAGAAGATATGAGCAATGCCTATATAGAGCATTCCATGGTGATAAATAACTTTGTAGTTGAGATTGGAAGTCAGATCAAAGATAGTCTGTGCCGTGTTTTTGGCGATGGAGTACAGTATCAATGGCGAGAAGATGGAAACCTATTGTAAAGTCGGTGTATCTGAGTATTGGATCGTGGACTGGCGCAAGAAGTCTGTGGAAATCTATATGTTTGACTATAAGGAAGACGGAAAGCCGTACTCATATCTGTTCAAAGCTGTAACGGAAAAGAATAAGGATGAACTGGGGCTTGTGATGTTCCCTAATTTTAAGATTAGTTTTGACCATTTGTTTGATTTTGCATAGGAATCTAATGGGAAGAGATAGCAGATAATTCCAAGGAAAGGAGTGAGGTCAATGCCAGCAGCAAAAAGAGAAATTATCATGTCTTTTGCAAGAAAAGTAAGAAAGATACTGGGTAAAAATTTAAAGCAGGTAATCCTATATGGTTCTTATGCCAGAGGTGATTATACAGAAGATTCAGATATTGATATTATGGTTTTGACAACACTTACCGATAAAGAGATAGAACAGATAGAGACAGAAATTTATGATCTGGCGTTTGATTATCTGATGGATTATGGCGTAGATATCAGTGTAGTAATTAAAAATGAAGAGCAGTTTAATTATTGGCTGGGAGCATTGCCGTTTTATGACAATGTGCGGAAAGAAGGGATGGTGTTGAATGGATAATAGATAAGATAAGCCTACCGGAGTGAGTTCTGGTAGGCTTTTGTGTTATTGGTAAGGGTCAATTTTAGAATATTTCTCAAGTAGGGAACGAAAATCTTCCATAAAGCGATAGTGAAAGTCCATAGGAATTTCATACACGGAAGCTGATAATATGGCTAACATTAAGCCAGGATCTGAATCGAAATTTTTC
>ERZ773115.2309-NODE-2309-length-15145-cov-10.092512_pt1 | contig 15145 bp, 18 predicted proteins | sample MGYA00511116_ERZ773115 | MGnify/ENA primary metagenome ERZ773115 (study PRJEB29015, sample SAMEA2737869) | human gut metagenome | biome: human gut; feature: human-associated habitat; material: faeces | place: China | collected 2012 ... | reverse complement strand
CCGTTGGCCATGTCCGCATGGACTTCGGGCGCAGCGGCAACGAGTTCTGGCATACATGGTGGCCCCGTGGCCCGGAGGAGCTGAACAGCCCCGCATTCAAGCTGGAGCTGCAGGAGGTCGTGGACACGCTACGGGAGAGTGTGCTGAAAAACCGCTTCGCTATGGAGCGTTTTTGCTATGAACACGGCGGGAAAATCAGCGGCGGCTGGACACAAAACTACGGTTATGTCGTGGAAACGGAGCACTACCGCTACTGCCTGCGCTGCAATCCGTCCCCCGGAGATTATAACTGCTACCTGTTATGTGCTCAAGCACATAATAAGTAATATGTGACGAGTTTGTCACGAGGGCGGTGGTAGGCGGAATGACTTGAAATAAGGGATTTTTTCATAAAAACACCTCACATAATATTTATTTTTTCTTTCTCAAATAATCCGGGATCGCATCGTGGGAGATTTCATTCAAATCCACATTCAACACCTTGGGTATACTTCTGTTGCGGAGGACACTATTCAGCATGGATTGACTTACTGTGGCGTATATTTCTGTCGTTTGGACAGAGACATGTCCTAAAAAGTCGCGAATGTAAACTAATTCTGTGCCAGCCTCCAGCAAATGAACTGCTTTGCTATGTCTAAAACTGTGCGGTGAATACGAAGATTCATTGAATAAATCCGGGCGTATGTTCTTTGCTCTGGAAATGTATTTGCAAATAACGTTTCGGATACAGGCTGGGGTAATTGGTTCGCCGCGCTGATTTAAAAATAAAGGAGCATCTTTTTCTGCAGTTCCGAATTTGCGCTCAGCAATGAACTGCTGAAGAATCCTTGTGGGCCGGTTCATAAGAGGTACAACACGGCTTTTGCCGCCTTTACCGTGCAAAAGCACACTTGCGGGATTGCTAAATCGAATGTCTCCAACTCGTATGCCGCATAACTCCTGTGCCCTGGCTCCACTGTCGTATAAAAGACTCAGCAGTACGATGTCCCGTCGTTCCAGAGGTTTTCTGGGGTCTGGCATTTGCAGCAGGACTCTCAATTCCTCCACGGAAAAGTATGAAAAAATATGGCGAGGAGTCTTTTTCGGAGGAATACTTGCTATATTGGAGCAAATCTTTAATGCGGAGATACTGCGCTGAGAAGCATATTTGAAAAAAGCGGAAATAGCCGAAAGCCTTTGGTTTCGGGTTGAGGGACTGCAGTTACGGTGGGTTTCCAACCAATTCAAGAAGGATAAGATCACCTTGTCGGAAAAGTGTTTGTAGTCCAGCAAGTATGGTTTTATGTGCTGCTGTTCCGCCATATACTCCAGCAGAAGGCGGAAAGTATCTTGGTACGAGGCAATCGTGTTAGGGCTATAGTTGCGAACATTAGGAAGATACTCATCAAAATACGTCCCAAGGTGTTGAGAAAATGACGTTGTTTTCATGGTAGTACCTCCGGGAATATGTCACCCGTATCTTTTTCCGCACAATCCACTATGTGTTCGTAACATTCGGGCGTGAGGCGAAGATACAATTCCGTTCCATAAATATCTGTATGCCCCATATAAGTTGAAAGAATTGGTACGGAATAGAAACGATCTATTCCTCGTTTGCTCTGTAACTGTAATGTGTGTACCGCAAATGTATGCCGAAGACAGTGGACACAGACACCCCTCAACTGTTTAGGGTACGGATGACGGTCAATACCGGCAATTTCAAGAGCCCTCCTTAACCAAATATAGGGGGTAAGAGTTGAAAGAGGTTGTTTTTTGTGATTATAAAAAAAGAAATCCTCGGAATTAGGAAATGGATGCGCAATACTATGATATGTACGGCAAACATCAATCAGCGAGTTACTCATGGGAACCAACCGGTCTTTGTTTCCTTTGGCAGCCCTGATTAAAAGAGTTCCCTCTGTCCAGTCAATATCTTTATTTTGGAGAGAAACTGCTTCGCCAACCCTCAAACCGCAACCATAAAGCATCCTAACCATAACCGGGAGCCAAACTTCTGCTTTTGTCAAACTGCGTCTCGCGGGAATATTGTCGCATGCCTCAAATAATCGTTTCATTTCCTCGGATGTGAAAACATACGGAGTATAGTTGCGTTTTATTTGTAAAGGTGGTGGGATATACGCTTTATAACCCAATCCGGTGAGGTAGTGTGCAAATTGCCGGTAAACACTGACATAATGCGCTTTTGTGTTTCCACCAACATTCAAAGAATTAATCCATGCATCTACGATAATTCCATCCAGTTTCTTTTTCACCATTCCACTTTGTATCAAATAGTCATCCAGACTTTTTAATACGCGTCGTTCCTCAAGACCGTTGCTGCCGCCAGAAATTCTATATTGCAGAAAACCATTAAACTCTGCTGCAAAGTAGCTGGTATATTCAAAAGTTTTTTTCTTACGCATGTCCAGACTCCTTTATAAGCCGTTCAAAGTTTCCAGAAGGTGGAGGCACTTCCAATGCGCAATCTCTCAAACGGGAGATATCGATTTTGGTATAGTACTTAGTTGCGTTAGGGCTGCTATGCCCCAGTGCTTTCTGAATAACAGGATAGTGAATGCCTTCTTTTAAAAGTGAACTGGCAAGGCTGGAGCGCAAGGTATGTGCGCCTTTCTTTTTCCCATCTGTATTGATCCCATTCTCCTCTAAGAGTTTCCGCAACTCGTAATCCAGCGTCGAGTTGCGCAGAGGATAATACGGAGCTTTATGACGCAAAAAGATAAAAGAAAGGTCACTTTGAGGGCGGGCTGCAATGTACCGATTTATTGCGTCTTCAATTTCTGGTAAGAGCGGCAGTACGAGTGGGATGCCAGTCTTCATCTGGACAATGGAGATTGTCTTCTTGACCCAATCTATATCAGAGAACTTCAATTCGCAGGCATCAGTGTTCCTCAGTCCCAGCCTGGCGCAAATAAGTAATACTGCATATGTACGTTTGCCACTCTGCGTAGTACGGTCGATAGATGCCAAACAGGTTTCAATATCATCTGTACTGTAAACGGTAGGTACGCCTCTATGACGTCGAATTTTTGGAACAAAACAACTCAGATTAGTGGGCATCCACCCATTTTCCGCAGCAAAGCTAAGGAACTCGCGGATTGTACTGCGAAAGTGGTTCTGGTCTGTGGACGCTTCAAACGCAGCAGCTATATGATTAATACTGATATCCTCCAACTTTTTCGCGTTTTGTGTCTCAATAAATGAGAGAAACAGTGACAATATACGCAGCCGAGTCCTAACATCATATGTGTTCTTTAGCCGCCGTTTAAGCCGTTCCTCAAAGAACGGAATTACCCAGTCAAAGCAAGACGATTTCAAGTGATAGCCGTTTTCCAAATGCCTCAAACGGATATCTTGACCTTTGGCAATATCGTCCAGTTTATTCAGCGCAATCCTATACTGCTCCATGAAACGAGGTCCTCGGTAGGCTGATAGTTTTTCCTTTTCCTCTAAAAAAGATCTCGCCAGAACTTTTGAATAGCTGTTTTCGCCTTGTGTTAGGGCATACTCGTAAAATTGTGAGTATGCCCTTTCATGCCGTTCGATGGTATTTTTTGCATTGCCCCGTCTTTTCATTTCAGACAGTACGGCATCAACCATTGATTCTAATGAGCAAGCTTGCTTCATACTGCATCACTCCTTTGAAAATTTTACTGTATCAGCGACTATTTTCATTATCCCAAGGTGTGCGCAGACAGACAAGCGCAAAATATTATGTGAGGTGTTTTTATGAAAAAATCCCTTATTTCAAGTCATTTCGCCCACCACCGCCCTCGTGACAAACTCGTCACATATTACTGTACGGCCTATGATCTGGATGTCCAGAGGCAGAACATGGCGCGGGACAAGCCGCTGGTCGGTCGCACGACCTACGCCAACGGCGATGCACAGGAATTTACGAGTGCGGACGAGTTCCTCCGCTGCGTGCGTGAGGAGTTGCCGTACCGCCCCACCACCGGCTTCCACTACGAAGTGCTGACGAACGATCCCGCTGTCCGCAAGGCGGTGGACGATATGGCCTACGACTTCTATGGCGAGGAGAATCCCCGCCAGTTAGATGACTACCAAAATCCGCCCGAACCGGGCATGACTTTCGGAGGTATGTGAACATGGACAGAAAAATGGTGGAATTCATCAAGGAGCAATATCCGCCCGGAACCCGCATCCGGCTCAACAGCATGGACGATCCCTACGCGCCCATCGCGCCCGGTACAGAGGGTGAGGTGGACTTCGTGGATGACATCGGCCAGCTCCATATGAAATGGGACAACGGCAGGACGCTGGCGCTTGTCCCCGGCGAGGACAGCTTCTCCGTGCTGCCGCCGAAGCTGACCACGCTGAAGCTGTATATGCCCCTGACCGCTGACCTCTTTGCGCCGAACGAATACGGCGATATGGATGAATACAGTGAGCTGCTGGAGGGTCACGAACTACGGGGCTATCAGGATCAGATCACGGCGGCACTGGTCAAAAATCGGATGCCGGAGGAAACGGAACGCGGCCTCATGCACTGGTACGATGTGGCCGACAGCATCGACAGAAAGGTACATTCCGCCGTATTCACCGTGGAAAGCCGGGATCGGCAGCTCTGGGGTGTGGCGGAGTGCCGCGTTGCCGGAGGACTGAGCACAGCAGAGATGGACACCCTGAAAGATTTTATCACCGGGCAGGCGTCGGACGGCTGGGGCGAGAGCTTTGAGCAGCAGGAGATCCGCGTGGATGGTGGAAGCGAGTTATATATCCACTTCTGGAACTCGGATCAGTGGAGCATTCAGACGGAGCAAGAGCTGTTTGCTCCCAAGCTGGCGGAAGGTCTGCCGGAGCTGTGCTTCTCTATCCTGGCATCTACCGGCGCACTCATCTGCATCAAGCGCGGTGAGAGCGGCTATTATCCCAGTGACTGGTCTACAGATGATCCCGCGCAGAACCGGGAACTGGCCGATTACAACAATGAGCGCCTCGGCGTGACGCAGGCGCAGCGGCTTGCCATGGAATGCGGCAGCATACACGGCTGGAATGTTCCTGGCGCAAACCTTGCCAGCTATGAGCAGGACGCTCCGCAGATGGGAGGGATGACCCTTGGATAAGAATATCTTCGGCGTGTATTTGGCAAAAGAGGGCGTCCCTGATAACGAAGCGCACGCAAAGCTCGACCTGCCCGCTTCCCCGTGGGCGCTGTGGGACGCAATGGACAAGGTGCGCTTGCAGGACGGCGAAACGTTATATCTGGAAATCGACAAGTATTACAGGTTCGATGCACTTGCGCCTCATCTGGTCAATATGGATATCGTCCTCAACGAGTTAAACGACCTCGCCGGACAGTTGGCAAGGTTGGATACGACACAGGGCATCGCCTATCGGGGGCTGCTGGAGATGGCAGTGCAGGAAAAGGTACAGTCCAACGGCGGTATCATCACTATGCAGGAGCTGCGGGATCTGGCGGTCAGCGCCGGTGCGGATTGCTGCCATGTAGTGGATACCGCGGACGATGCACAGCTTGGACGCTTTTACGCGGAAAACGACTTTGTGCCGGAGCTGGAGGGCATATCGGATGCGGTATTTGACATGCTGGACTTCGCCAAAATCGGCAAGGCGCTCCGCACCGGCGAGGGCGGCGTTTATGTGGGCGGGTGCTATGTGGTGCGGGACGGCGGTCTGCTGACAGCGCCGCCTTGCCCCAAGGAGCTGCCGGAAAAGCCGGGGTATCTCTTCCAGCTGACCTTCGGCCTGCACCCGGATTATCGAGACGACCGCACGGTAACACTGGATCTCCCCGCCTCGGGAAAAGAGTTGGAGGAAGCGCAGGAGCGGCTTGGTACACTGCAATGGGAAAATACTGCCGTGCTCGACTACGATGGCATCATCCCCAATGCGGCAACGTTTGCTGATCTGCCCACAGAAATGGAAGCCTTCAATGAGTTTGCCAAAGCGGTGAAGAATATCCCTGCCCGACAGGTACAGCTCCCAAAACTGAAAGCACTGCTGGATCAGTTTGAGGTACAGGACATCGGAACGGCTATCCTTCTGGCGGAGCGCATGGACGAATACATCCTTACGCCGGAGATCAGCTCACCGCAAGAGACAGCCGTAGACCAGCTGCGCTTTCTGCTGGACGATGCCGCGGCAGAGCAGTTGATTCCCCATGTAAATCTCTTCGCCTACGGAAACGAGGTGATCCGGCATGACAACGCCGCGCTGACACCCTACGGCCTGCTACATCGTGCGGACTACCAGTCCATGCTGACGCCAGTACAGAAAGCATCAGAAGCGAACATGACGATGAGATGAGTAAAGCAGCTTACAACCTCTCCAGGCATTTCCGCGCAGCATAGGCGATAAAGTCTTCCGGCGTGAGGGCTTCGGCACCATGTGGAATCTCACGCCATCTTTTCTGTACATCAGGATCAGGGCTACACATTGCCACCGCCATTGCAATCCGGATTTCTTTTCGTACCTCATCTACGGTGGTGTTGTGTCTACGGGCAACTTCTAACAGTGCGGTATCGGCGCTTATGTTCTTTCTCTTCATGGTATCTCTCCTTGCTATTTTGAACGGTTGCCGTTCTTATAGAACTACAATAGCACAGAGGTTTAGGTGAAAAGCGTCGAACGCAGTCGAAAAAAACAGAGGTCTGCAAAAAAGCAAACCTCTGCACCGGTGTTACCGCAATTCGTCGACCAAAGTGTCCAGCACATTCATCACCTTACGCTGCCCTTCTGGGGACAGTGTTTTCAATCGCTCGGAGAGCTCTGTGGCGTGAAGCAGCGTTGCCGCATCCAAATTATCCTGAAGCAGCTCGTCCGTTCCAACCTTGAGTACATTGGCGATGGTAACCAGCTTATCCAGCTTTGGTGCTTTGACTCCGCGCTCGACCACACTCATGTGGTCCACGCTGTAGTCCACGGCAGCAGCAAGATCCTCCTGCGTCATACCGGCACGCTCACGGGCAGTTTTGATTCGTTTTCCCAATGCGACCTGATCCATACAGCAATCTCCTTTTGAACGGAATCCGTTCTTAAAGTATATTGGAGATGTTATTCGATTCACAGGAGCAAGAAGAACGGCAACCGTCCTGTATGGACGGGGCAGAAAAAATTAACAGCAAGGGGCCGTATTCCCGGATGGGGAAAGCGGCCCCTTCTTTTTTTCTCATTTCGCTCCCTAATCCGGGATAGTGGTCTCGGAAAGGAGCAGAAATGCGAGAAGAAAAATTGTTGAATTACCTGAAAGGAGCATGTACTGGGCGAAAATACAGAGCGAGCGGTGCTGAACTGGAAGCAGCCCTCGGGATTAGCGGAACAGATCTTCGTAAACTGGTAAATCGTATGAGGCGCAAGGGTATTCCCATTGGGAGTGATCGATGCGGATATTTCTACGCTGCGACTGCCGGCGAAGTCTACTCCACGATTCAGCAGCTTCAAAGCATGGAAAATGGACTGGCGGCAGCAAGGCACGGATTAGAGCGGTCACTGGATGCGTTTCCCTTGAGAGAAGGTGCATCTTGAACAGCTTTATCCCCTGGGTGGGGGGCAAAGGTAAGCTGCTGTGGATCATTAACAAGATGGCACCGGAGCGATATAGCCGCTTTATCGATGTGTTTGGGGGCAGCGGCACAGTAACCATGAACCGCCCTACTCGGAAGGGGTGCATGGAGGTCTACAACGACTTCAACGGGAACCTTACCAACCTGTTTTGCTGCGTGAAAAACCGCACTCTTGCGTTGCTTTCAGAATTGGGCTTCTTGCCGTTGAATACGCGGGACGACTTCAATGTCCTTTACAAGTTCTTCTCCAGAGGTGAGTTCACGGATGATTACCTGCAGGAGGAGATGAATCTGACAGAGGTCTACTTGAAGCCTCCCGATGCCGAAGCCATCCGCGCACTTATGCTGGAACGCGCTCCGCGCGCAGATATCCGCCGTGCCGCAGATTACTTCAAGCTGGTTCGCTACAGCTTCAGCGGCAGCGCCAAGTCCTTCGGTGGCAAACCTTGTGATATCCGCCGCTTCTTTCACCTGATATGGGAATGCTCTCGCCGACTGGCAAATGTCATCGTGGAAAATAAGGACTTTGAGGATGTCATCCGCCAGTATGACCGGGAGGATGCCTGGATCTACTGCGACCCGCCCTACTTTGAGGCGGAGTGCTATGAGGTGGGCTTCCCAAAAGCGGATCACCAGCGGCTCCATGACACGCTTCTGAATTGCCGCGGGTATGTTATGGTGTCCTACAACTACTGCCCGTACATTTCAGAACTTTATAAAGAGTTCTTCATCTTTCGCACTGTCCGTCCCAACAGTATGTCGCAGACGGCAGGCAGCGAATATGAGGAAGCCATCATCACCAACTATGATCCCCGTAAAGCCTGCTGGCAGCTGACTTTAGACTGCTTGCTGGATGGCAACAGCGATACCCGATACGAGCTGATGCACGAACCTACCCATGCCATCAAAACACCAATCAAAGAAAAATGAGGAGGAACCATACTATGAACTTTATTCTTACCAGAGACAAGGCCACCACCATCCCGCCTGCGGCAATGAAGCTGAGTGGCATCCCCGACAACGCAAAGCTGGAACTGACCACGCTGGACGGAGCTGTGATCCTGACGAAATCCAAAATGACCACGATGGAATATGTCAAGTTGCTCACGGCGTTGACCGCCCATGTTGGTCAGATCCTCCTGTCCTTGCGGGACACCTGTGGCCACTGTGACGAGTGCGATGAAGACGGTTGTGTTTACAGTAATCTGTCAATCGAAGAACTTTGCCGACCTTCTGTCACCGTTCCCGATTGGGCCCGAGAGGAAGCGGACATCGCGCCCGACGCCAAGCTGGACTGCTATGTGGATGAGGACTCCGGCGTGATTACCGTCTGTGAGGCAGACAATGACTTCGACCTCTCCGATGTATCGCCCGTAATCCTGTACGCTCTGCGCAAGTCCGGCTGTTGTTTGTCCGCTCTGGAAGATGCGCTGATGGAGAATGATATTATCTACGATAAGTGATACCGTAGGCATTCAAAGAAGAAGCGAGGTGAGATATCCAAAATGAATGAGACCTATCCCTACCCGTATTCCGCTGCTGAAGCCCGTAAGCGGAATGAGCTTTCCCTTTGGCGGGAGAGCCATAAGGCAAACATCGCCTGCCGAAATGCTATCGAGGACGCCATTCGCCAGAACTTTGATGGCATGAACCTTCAGACAGATTGTTTAAAGACCGTGCTGGACGAATACGGCTTCAAGCGCACCGCATGGGTGCTCGCCAATACCTTGCATGAGCTCAAGTGGGACGGGCGTTTCAGCTATGCCAACAAGCATTGGGCAGAGAAGATATATATTCCCACAGATCTCATCCACAACAGCGATTTTGTTGTCCGAAGCCATCCGGCTGTGCTGGATGGCTTCGTCAGTTTCTACCGCAAGGCGGTGCAGGCGTTAAATTTCTTCGGCGCGGAGCACTGCGTCGGTGACCGCGCCGAGCAGGACTATACCGGCAAGGTGCTGGTGCTGTCACCGGATACCCTCAAGGAATCCTGCTGGAGTCAGGAAAACCAGCTCTGGTATGCCCATGACGGCTTTGGCTGTTCGCCTCACACCATTGGCCGCTCGGTGCGCTGCACCTGCCTCGGGGATGGCGAGATGACACGCTGGAACCGCAACGAGTTCATTGGCGTGCTGGACGAAAAGTATCTTCCCGACTGGGCGCGGGAGAAGCTCATGGAGCTGACTGCGCCACAGCAGGAGGCACCGACCACAGGTGAGATGAAGCTGGAATGATCGGAGGCGAAACAAGTGCAGCGCATTTTTATTGATAACCATGACCGTATCCTCTGCTACAGCAACCCTGCCGGATACATTACAGGAAAAGAAGCCGTTGTGGACACCATGTTCCAAACGCAGGAACTGGAGAGTTTTCTGCAAAAGCAGGCGCTCACCATCCGCTGGGAGGACGGCGTCTATGACCGCCTCCTGCTGGGGCAGAGGGGCGGCCGCTTCGACCCAGAGGCTCCGCCCCTGAAGAACTGCCGTGTATGGCAGCTCTCGCGGGACAGTCCTATCAATATCCGTTTCGTTTCCTATGAGACGATGGTACAGCGATTCGGTCATCCAAGCCGAAAGAGCTATGAGATGGTCTATGACGGTCAAGTCGGTACCAACGACCTAGAGGAGATCTACACCATCTTCCGCAATCCCGTTCCCGGCTATGACGGCCGCCCCATCGGCATCTCGGATGTGCTGGAACTATACGACGAAGGCGGCAGTGAGTTCTATTACTGCGACCGCATCGGCTTCCAGCAGATCGAGTTTGCACCCCAGCGGGAAATGGATATAAGCCTGTGAAATGAGCACCTGACTGGGTGCTTTTTTCATATCCAAATCAGAAAAGGAGGAATCCCAATGCCCAAAGCCCAAACCAAGGCAACAGCTCCCACCCCTGCACCGGATACCCCGCTCCCCGTGGAGTACGCCGTGCGCATCTATCCCGTGAAGGACAGCAAGTACACCCTCGCCAACGCTAATGTGGACATCAACGGCGTATTTGCCATTCGCGGCGTGAAGGTCATCCGCGGCGAGAAAGGGCCCTTTGTCGCCATGCCTCAGTACAAGGACAGCCGCGGCGACTACCACGACATCTGCTTCCCCTGCACGAAGGAGGCTCGCCAGCAGTTCAACGATGCGGTGCTGGATGCCTATGAGCAGTCGTTCCGACAGCCCCAGCAGACGAACCATGCTCCCGCTGCGGAACAGACCATGTAATCACCCACAACACAAAACATATAACTTGGAGGAAATTATCACATGAAGAAGTTTATCAAGAACACCGTCAATTCCATCCGCGCCAACGCCATCCGCCTTGCCGCGACCTATCGCTCTGGCGAGGGCTACATCGACACCGCCGTCAAGATCCTCATCGCCGTGGTGCTGGGTGCTCTGTTGCTGGCAGGCCTCTATGCTCTGTTCGGCGATGTGGTCATGCCCACGCTGAACAAGCGCATCACGGAGATGTTCAACTACGCTGGTTAATCGTGATGTCTGTCCTACAGGGGACACTGTTCCTCACCGGACTTATGAGCGCAGCATGGACGGATCTCCGGCACAGGCAGATCTATGACCTTTCCAGTATCATTATCGCAGGGGCGGGGCTGATTTCCTTCGGCCCCGCCCGGCTTCTCGGCCTGGCGCTGGCCGTCCCATTTTGGCTGGCAAGCCGGAGAGGACGCGGCGGCATGGGAGATGCGTTCCTCATCGCCGCCTCTGGTTTTCTGCTGGGCTTTCTGCGCGGAGTCGCCGGACTGGTGCTGGCACTGGTGCTGTACTGCCTTTTCTACCTTGCAATAGCCGCCCTGCACAAGATCCGCAGGCAAGAGCGTCCACCGGAGAGCTATCCATTCGCGCCATTTCTTGCAGTGGGCTTCTTTACCGCATATATCATCTAAAACAAAGGAGGACTTGCTCCATGAGTATTTTCAAAAACCGCACGGTCATCGGCGTCATCTGCATTCTGCTGGCGTTGGTGATCTGCTTCGGCATCACGCCGCTGTTTAATCGGGGGATCAGTCAGAAGGCAGAGATCGTCCGCGTCACAAAGGACATTCATGCCGGTGAGCTCATCACCAAGGACATGGTCACCACGGCCGAGGTCGGCTCCTTCAATCTCCCCTCCGGCCTTATGACCGTGAAAGACAACGTAGTAGGCAAATACGCCAAGGCGGACCTTGCCGTTGGCGATTACATTCTCGCTGCCAAGCTCTCGGATGCGCCCGCCGCCGAAAATGCTTATCTCTATAATCTGGACGGCACGAAACAGGCCATCTCCGTCACCATCAAGAGCTTCGCCACCGGACTCTCCGGTAAGCTCCAGAGCGGCGACATCGTATCGGTTATCGTGGCAGACTACCCAGAGGATGGCGAAACCTCCATCCCTGCTGAACTGCAGTATGTGGAGATCATCTCTGTCACCGCCAGCACCGGCTATGACGCCAATACCGGTGAAGCGAAGGGTGACGAGAAGGAACTGCCCTCTACTGTGACTTTCCTTGTCCTGCCGGAGCAGGCCAAAGTGCTGGCAGAGTTAGAGCAGGACGCCAAGCTCCATTTGTCTCTCGTCTATCGCGGTACGGTGGACGGCGCAAAGCAGTTCATCGAAGCGCAGGACGAACTCATTGAGGAGCTGTACGCCGAGCCGGAGGAGGAATCTACCACAGAGAGCGAAAATGCTGATTCTGTTGCTGTTAAGCCCGATAACGAGGTGATGGAATGAATTTCAAGAAAGCCGGTATCTTTCGCCGCAGCTCCGAGGGATCGGAACAACCAGAAGTACAGAACGACAGTGGCGGTATGCTGGCGGTTTGGGGCAGTCCCGGCAGTGGAAAGACGGTAACGGCGGTGAAAATCGCAAAAATGCTTTCCGCCAAAAAGAAGAATGTTATTCTTCTGCTCTGCGACATGACTGCCCCTATGCTTCCCTGCATCTGTTCGCCGGATGAACTGGAGTGTGAGAGATCCCTGGGCAATATCCTTGCTGCTGCCCGCATTGGAGAAAACCTCATCAAGCATAACCTTGTTACCCTCAAGCGCAGCAACTATCTCACTGTGCTGGGATTACTCAAGGGTGAAAATGAGTACAGCATTCCGCCTTTTACCGAAAAGCAGGCAATAGAGCTGCTGGATGGGCTGCGACAGATCGCACCCTATGTTATTGTGGACTGTGGCAGCTATATTGCAAACGATATTCTCTCCGCTGTAGCGCTGATGGAGGCTGACAGTGTTTTGCGCCTTGCTAACTGCGATCTCAAAAGCATCAGCTACTTTTCCAGCCAGCTTCCATTGTTGAAGGATGCCAAGTGGGATGCAGACAAGCAGTATAAAGTGGCGGCAAATGTTAAGCCTTTTCAAGCGGCGGACCATATTGGCAAAGTGCTCGGCAGTGTGACCTTCAAGTTGCCTTATTCGCAGGAATTGGAGGAGCAGTATCTCGCCGGCAATTTGTTTTCTGACCTTTCTCTTAAGGACAGTCGCGCCTTCCGCAAGGAGTTGGAAAAGATCATCGAGGAGGTGTTTTGACATGGCCCTTGGAACAAAGAGAAGTGCTTCGCTCTTTGCAGCAAACGCAGAAAAAAGAGATGCGTTAGAATTCCATGACAGCCCAGAGTTAGATGTCGTTCCGGTTGTGGTGGACGACACGCCGCAGCGGACCTTGAACACTGATGCCAGCACGGTCGGACGGACTCACAACCTGTTCTTTACACCGGAAACGGAAGGCAAAGACTTTGGCTCCGTGCTACAGGAAGTACAGGAATACATCTCTGGCTCCTATTCCTCCCTAATCTCTCAGGGTGGCGAAGATGCAAAAGAGCAGCTTCAGCGCTATATCACCAAGTACCTGCAGAATCAACGTATCGCCGTAGCAGGCATGACGCAGACGGAACTGGCGGACGCCATCTATTCTGAGATGGCGGAGTATGGCTTTTTGACCAGCTACATCTATGGAGACGGCATTGAGGAAATCAACATCAACTCGTGGCGGGATATCGAAGTGCAGTATTCGGATGGCAGAAATGAGAAATTGGAAGAGCATTTCGATTCGCCGGAACATGCGCTCGCCGTCATCCGTCGTATGCTCCACGCTTCCGGCATGGTACTGGACAACGCCAGTCCTCTGGTCACGGGACACCTGACCCGCAACACCCGTATTGCGGCTATGAAGTCCCCCGTGGTGGATGAGGATGTGGGCGTTGCCGCCTCCATCCGAATTGTCAACCGCCACAATCTCAGCCGTGAGGATCTGCTCCGCAGCGGCACAGCCACAGAGGAAATGCTGGACTGGCTTTCCGTATTTTTGCGCTACGGGATCTCCATTTGTGTGGCTGGTGCCACCTCTTCCGGCAAGACCACGGCGGCAGGCTGGTTGCTGACCACCATACCCGACAGCAAACGTATCTTCACCATCGAGAACGGCTCCCGTGAGCTGGAGCTGGTGCGGGAGGAAAACGGTAAGGTAGTCAACTCGGTGGTCCACACCCTGACCCGCGACAGTGAAAATGAGCGTCAGCGGATCGATCAGATTGCACTGGTGGATATCTGCCTGCGCTTCAACCCAGATATCCTGGTGGTGGGTGAGATGCGCGGCGCCGAGGCAAATGCCGCGCAGGAGGCCGCCCGCGTGGGTGTGGCGGTGTTGACTACCATCCACTCCAACTCCTGCGAGGCGACCTACCGCCGCATGGTGTCCCTGTGCAAACGAGCCGTGGATATGTCCGATGAAACGCTTCTCAGCTATGTGACGGAGGCATACCCCATCGTGGTCTTCTGCAAGCAGCTGGAGAACAAACAGCGCCGCATGATGGAGATCATGGAGTGTGAGATCCTGCCCAATGGGGATCGCCGCTACAACACACTGTTCCGCTATGTCATCACGGAAAACCACATGGAGAACGGCAAATTCGTCATCGAAGGACATCACACGCAGGTGAACGAGATCTCCGCGAGTCTGCGCAAATGCCTGCTGGAAAACGGTATGCCCAACGAGGAGTTACAGGCTCTTTTGAACCCCAAGAAGGAGGTGAACGCCACTTGACAGCCCTGCTACTGACTGCATGCGTTGGCATGATCACCGGCGCATTTCTTATCTTTCACATCTCGCCTATGGATTTCACGCTGGGTGTATTTCACCGGTTGACCGTCGGTCCTAGGAGCATCCGTGATGAAATCAACGAAGCCACTCAGCGCAAGAAGCCGAACTTTATTCGCCGTGAGATATTAGAAGCGCAGACGATCCTGAAAACCACCGGCAAGGAGGATCGATTTCCCATGCTGTGCGCGGCATCGCTGTTGTTCTTTGCTGTGGGTGCAGGCATTGCTATCGTGCTGAATAACTTCCTGCTCGTTCCGGTTTTAGCAATGGGCATGATGTTTTTACCGTTCTGGTACATCAAGCTCACGGCCGGACATTACAAGAAGGACATCGCTGCAGAGCTGGAAACGGCGCTCTCTATCATCACCACAGCCTACCTCCGCAGTGAGGATCTGCAGACCGCCGTGGAGGAGAATATCAACTACCTGAACCCACCCGTGCATGGTGTATTCCGCAACTTCCTCACCCGCATCAAGCACATCGACCCGGATATGAATGCGGCGTTGGCGGAG
>ERZ773115.2292-NODE-2292-length-15278-cov-8.533141_pt1 | contig 15278 bp, 17 predicted proteins | sample MGYA00511116_ERZ773115 | MGnify/ENA primary metagenome ERZ773115 (study PRJEB29015, sample SAMEA2737869) | human gut metagenome | biome: human gut; feature: human-associated habitat; material: faeces | place: China | collected 2012 ... | reverse complement strand
CGCTATGCACCAAACTGTTGAGCCGCCTGGACCGCGCTCGCGCGCCGGAGGAAGAGAGCCACTATCAGACCTTAATTGGTCTGCTGTTTGCTGGCCAGGAATAACGTCATCGATCGTCGCCTGTTGCAGCGCCGCAGTAGCAGATGAGGGGCGATCGCTTCCACAAACCTGCTGCTGACCTGAATGCCGTTCGCCTATTCAGGAAAAGGGTGGCATGCATAGAGACGGTTATGAATAACAGTGAAACTGAGGAAATAACCGATGAAATCATCGGCGAGGCGGTTCTAGCGCTTCTGAAAACGAATCGCCCGATTACCACCCCGACCCTGCTGGTTCGACTTCGGTTAATGCAGGCGACAGAACCAGATCGCCAGCGTAGAAAGATCATCGCTGCCGTGATCGAAGAAATTTGCGCGAAGCTTATCCGTCAGCGGAAGTACGCGCCTTTACAGGTAAAGAAAATCAATGGCCGTTGGGAAACCAGAGGTTCGCTGGCGCCAGACAGCATGCCGTCGGAAGCTAAAAAGATCCACTGATTATCCCAACCATGGTGAATTAAACAGAGTGAGAATGTGATGAGACAGACTATGCATCAGCAACCAGATATTTACGCAAGACTGCAGGACACCGCGCTCTCCGACTATTTCCGTAACGCCGGTGATAAACTGGTTGATGAGTCCGCCGTCATGTCGCTCGCCATCAACAGTATTCTCCAGTCCGAGGGTCACCTGAACAATAAGGCCATTATTTTATGGCTGATTCAGGCGCTGGAAACCACCGATGACGTGGTGACCGCGGACGTGATCCGAAAAACGCTGGAGATTGTCGTTGGCTACACCATGGACGATATCTAACGTCGCCACGCTTCTGGCCCGCCAGGACAACGCCTTCTCCGCAGAGCCTGTCCGCTCTGAGCAAAAAAAACCTCGCTAAGGCGAGGTTTTTTCTTTTACCTGATGGCGGTTCAGTGGGCGTTGACCACCACCCACATCGGCCCCTGCCCAACCGCATAGCGGCCTTTCTACTGCAGCAGTCCCTGCTCACCGACGATATCGTACACCGCGATATGGTGCGACTTCTGCCCGGCGGCAATGAGATATTTACCGCTGTGATCGAGGTTAAAGCCGCGCGGCTGGGTCTCGGTAGGCTGATAGCCTTCCACCGCCAGCACGCTACCATCTTCCGAAACGCTGAACACCGTGATGATGCTGGCGGTACGATCGCAGGCGTAAAGATGACGGCCATCCGGGGTGATATGAATATCCGCCGCCCAGCGCACGCCGCTAAAATCAGGCGGCATCATATCCAGGGTCTGTACACATTCGATGTTGCCCTTAGGATCTTTCAGCTCCCAGACGTCAATCGAGCTGTTTAGCTCATTGACGCAGTAACCATACTGCTGGTTGGGATGGAATACCATGTGACGCGGACCGGCGCCCTCGACGGTCGTCACTTCCGCGGGCTCCTGTGCCGAGAGGAAACCATCGTCGCTGAGGGTAAACAGGCAAATGCGATCCTGCTTCAGCGCCGGCACCCACAGGGTGCGATTATCCGGGGAGATATTGGCCGAGTGGCAGCCTTCCAGCCCTTCCACCACGGTGATGGTTTCGCCCGGCAGGCCATCGTGCAGCGGGGTCACGCTGACACAGCCCTGATTGTAGGAGGCGCTGAAGACAAAACGGCCATGGTGATCCGTAGAGATATGGGTCGGGCTGCCCGGCAGCGCAGCTTCGCCCGCAAAGGTTAACGCCCCGTTATCCGGCGTGATGCGATAGGCCAGCACGCGAAACTCCGGACGAACGCCAACGTACAGAAATTCCTTGTTGGGGCTGACCACCATCGGCTGGACCTGCCCTGGGGCATCAACCACCTGCACCAGCGTCAGTTTGCCGTCCGCTTCAAGACTCCAGACATGGATTTGTTGGCTTTCCGGGCTGGCGGTATAAACGGTTTGTTTCATGACTACTCCTTCCCTCACTGCACGTGGAATTTTCATTTTCAGGATAACAGCACCCTGAAAATTATAAGACATCCGCCCATGATACTCGCATCATCCGCCGAATTTCCGCCGGACGGCGGCACAAAGGGCATACAGACATTCACGGCAGATGTGGAAAAATTGGTCCTGACGCCACGGCGGTGTACCATCATGGCCAGGTCACTTTTCAACATCAACCGGAAATAACACATGACAACACGCGTGATTGCCCTGGATTTAGACGGCACCCTGCTTACCAGCAAAAAAACCATTCTGCCCGCTTCGCTGGAGGCACTGGCCCGCGCCAGAGAGGCAGGCTATCAGGTCATCGTCGTCACCGGACGTCATCACGTCGCTATCCATCCTTTTTATCAGGCACTGGCTCTCGATACACCTGCAATTTGTTGTAATGGCACCTATTTGTATGATTATCATGCAAAAAAGGTTTTGGCCGCCGATCCTATGCCGGTGGAGCAAGCGGTAAGCCTCACTGCCATGCTTGCCAAACAGCAGATCCACGGCCTGGCATATGTGGACGACGCGATGCTTTATGAACACCCCACCGGGCATGTGATCCGCACCCGCAACTGGGCGCAGGCGTTACCGGAAGATCAGCGTCCAGTTTTCGCTCAGGTCGATTCGCTGGCGCAGGCGGTTCGCGAAGTTAACGCGGTATGGAAATTCGCTCTCACCGATGACGACATTCCCCGCCTGCAGCGGTTTGCGCAGCAGGTTGGCGAGACGCTGGGCCTCGAGTGCGAATGGTCGTGGCACGATCAGGTAGATATCGCGCGCGCCGGCAACAGCAAAGGCAAACGCCTGGCGCAATGGGTGGCCGACCAGGGGCTGTCGATGCAGGATGTGGTGGCCTTCGGCGATAACTACAACGATCTTAGCATGCTGGAAGCGGCGGGCACCGGGGTGGCGATGGGCAACGCGGTGGACGAGGTGAAAGCCCGCGCCAACATAGTCATCGGCGACAATAAGTCCACCAGCATCGCCGAGTTTATCTACCGCCAACTGCTGTAATCAGGCGGCGATCGACACGCTTTTGATCTGGGCAAACACCTGCTGACCTGGCGCTATCGCCAGGTCGTCCCGCGCCCATGGGCTAATCCTGGCCCATAGCAGACGGCCACTCACTCTGAGCTGCACTTCAATCTGTCCGTTGACCTCCAGACACTGAGCCACCTCGGCGCGCAAGATATTGCGGATGCTGGTCCCGGACGGCTGGGCCAGTGTCAGCGAAACGTCCGACGCCTGAATGCGGATCCGTGCGGTGTCGCCTGCGGGACGTTCGAGCCGGTTGACCCACAGCAACTGGTCCCCCAGCGCCAGGGCCGTCATCGCATACTGCGGATGCTGCGCGGCGACGGTGGCGCTGAGGATCGTACTCTGCTGTTCCGCCGGCAGCCAGGGGTGCATCACGCTGCTGCTCCAGACCTCCTCCAGCGGACCGAAAGCTTTCACCTTACCGGCCTCCAGCACCAGCACACGATCGGCCAGATGCTGGATCTCATCCAGCGAGTGGCTGACGTAGAGCATCGGAATATGAATCTCCTGCGCCAGCCGCTGCAGGTAGGGCAATAGCTCGCGTTTGCGCGGAATGTCCAGCGAGGCCAGCGGCTCATCCAGCAGCAGTAGCTCTGGCGCGGTCAGCAGGGCGCGGCCGATAGCCACTCGCTGCTTTTCGCCGCCGGATAACCGGCCCGGCAGACGATCCAGCAAGGGCGCAATTCCCAGCAGATCCACCAGCTTATCGAACTGGCTGACCATGGATTTCGCCATCCCATACTGCAGATTGCCGCGCACTTTATAATGGGGAAACAGGCGCGCATCCTGAAAGACATAGCCGATACGGCGCTGCTCCGGCGCCAGGCAGATACGCTGCGCGGTGTCGTTCAGCACCCTGCCGTTGAGCACGATCCGCCCCGCCTGGGGTCGGGTCAGGCCGCTGATGGCGTTAATCAACGAGGTTTTGCCCGCGCCGGAGACGCCAAAGACGGCGGTGATCCCGCTGGCGGGCAGAGTTTCACGGATCTGCAGGCAGTGGCTACCGAGGGTCTGGGTAAAGTCCAGCTCCAGCATCATTATCCTCCCATGCGCTGGCGGCTCACGCGGGCCAGCCATTCCGAAATCAGCAGCGAAACCAGCGCCAGACCGATGGCGATGAGGCAGAGGCGGGCCGCCGCCCCCTCCCCGCCCGGGGTTTGAATCAAGGTGTACATCGCCGAAGGGAGGGTGCGCGTTTCACCGGGAATATTGGAGACGAACGTGATGGTCGCGCCAAACTCCCCTAACGAGCGGGCGAAGGCCAGCACCGTGCCGACAATAATCCCCGGCAGAGTCAACGGCAACGTAATGGTCAAAAATACCCGCCAGCGGCTGGCCCCGAGGGTTCTCGCCGCTTGCTCCAGTTTGACGTCCACCCCTTCCAGCGCCAGGCGAATGGCGCGCACCATCAGCGGGAAAGACATCACCGCCGCCGCCAGCACCGCCCCCCGCCTGCGGAAGGTTCGTTTCATGGTCAATATCCTCACTTTCCCCATAAGTCGGCGCCCCGGCGGGGCAGGCCGCTTACTATGAGTGTATGCGGGAGTATGACAGGGATATTTCCGGGGCATGCACCGTCCGTCCCCCAGGTGCATTTGACTTTTTACATAAATTTTCCTGGCGTTTCTTGTAAAAATCGTTGGTTTTTTGGAAGCCTATTGACACGGCCCGGTAAAGTTCATATAATCATTTATAGATTTGTCGGACATAGAACAAATGACAAAGTTTGAACAATCTTGGAGGGAACCGTAATATGAAGCACGGAAGATCAATTGTCGCTGCGCTGTTGGGAACTGCCCTGCTCATCGGCAGTCTGTCCGGCTGCGGCAGCACCGAGCCGTCCGGTGGAAGCGACGGCGAATATCAGAAAATCAACCTGTCCATGGCGGTCAACGGAACCGACACCCAGATCGACTCGCTGGTGGCCCACCACTTTGCCGATCTGGTGGAGGAGCGCTCCGGCGGCAACGTGGTGATCGACGTATTCTCCAACGACACCCTGGCCGGCGGCAACAGCACCAAGGGCGTGGAGTACATCGCCGTGGGCGGCTCCGACCTGGGCGCTTACGCCACCTGCGTGCTGGCCAACCTGGAGCCGAAGATGTCCGTGGCCACCCTGCCCTGGTCCTTCACCTCCTATCAGCAGGCCCGCCAGGTCATCGACACCACCGGCGGCGCTTACTATGCCAAGCTGCTGGAGGCCAAGGGCATCACCTATCTGGGCTCCTTCCACAACGGCTTCCGCCAGCTGACCAACAGCAAGCACCCGGTGACCAAGCCCGAGGACCTGAAGGATCTGAAGATCCGCGTGCCCGGCTCGGCGGTGTATATGGGCGTGTTCAATGCCCTGGGCGCAAGCCCCACGGCCATGAGCTGGAGCGAGGTGTTCACCGCCATCCAGCAGAAGACCATCGACGGCCAGGAGAACGGCTGCTCCGTGACCAAGTCCGCCAAGATGGACGAGATCCAGCAGTATATGACCATCTGGAACTACAGCTATGAGAACGACCTGTTTGTGGCCAACAGCCGGGTTTGGGAAAGCCTGGACGAGAACACCCGGCAGCTGCTGCAGGAGTGCGCCACGGAGTCCTGCGAGTGGGGCCGCGACCACCTGGAGGCCGAGGAGGACCAGCTGATCCAGGGCTTCATGGACAGCGGCATGCAGGTGGATATCCTGACCGAGGACCAGCTGCAGGCGTTCAAGGATGCCGTGGCCGGCGTCACGGCTGACCTGAAGGCGGAATACGGTGAGGACGCCTGCGCCGCCTTCGGGATCAACTAAGGAGGGGCCAACATGTTTGAGAAAATCGAAAAATTCGTCGCCTGCGCGTGCGTGGCGGTTATGGCGGTGCTGGTGTTTGCCAACGTCGTGGCCCGCTTTGTGTTCAAGCACTCGCTGGCTGTGTCCGACGAGATGTCCACCTATCTGTTTGTGCTGATGAGCTTCATGGGCACGGCCATCGCCGCCCGGCGGAAGGCCCACCTGGGCCTGTCTATCGTGACGGACCGGGTCAGCCCCAAGGCCCGCATCATCATCCATCTGACCGTTTATGCGATTTCCGCTCTGTTCTGCCTGCTGATCGTGGTCACCGGCGTGCAGATGGTTATCAGCCAGTATCAGCTGGGTCAGGAAACGGCCAACATGCAGTGGCCTGAGTGGATATATGGTTCGTTTGTACCCGTGGGCGCGGCCTTCGCCGCCATTGCGTTCCTGCAGACCATGGTGCAGATGTATAAAGACTATCGGGCAGAGGAGGGCAAATAAATGGTCGGTATCGTATTACTGGGTATCTTTGTGCTGCTGCTGGCCTTCGGCGCACCCATCGCCGTCTGCCTGGGCATGTCCAGCGTAGGCGCTATCCTGGTGCAGGGCGCTGGCAAGCCCCTGGACGCCATCATGAGCGTGCTTCCCCGTCTGTGCTCCTCGGCCAGCAGCAAGTTCGTCCTGCTGGCGATCCCGTTCTTCATCCTCTCCGGCAACGTGATGGAGAAGGCCGGTATCTCCGGCCGCCTCATCAACCTGGCGGAAAAGTGCCTGGGCCACATCCGCGGCGGCATGGCCATGGTCTGCGTGGTGGTGTCCTGCTTCTTCGCGGCCATCTCCGGCTCCGGTCCGGCCACCGTGGCGGCCCTGGGCCTGATTATGATCCCCGCTCTGAAGAAGGCGGGCTATTCCCCGGCCTTTGCCTGCGCTCTGATGGCCGCCGGCGGCGCCATCGGCGTGGTTATCCCCCCGTCCATCACCTTCGTGGTGTACGGCTCCATCGCTGACGCCTCCATCACCGACCTGTTCAAGGCCGGCGTCATCCCCGGCCTGCTGATGGGCCTGGGCCTGATCGTGGCCGCCCTGTTCGTGGGCCGCAAGGCCAACCTGACGGTGCAGCCCAAGGCCTCCGGCAAGGAACGGCTGAAGGCCTTCAAGGATGCCTTCTGGGGCCTGCTGATGCCCGTGATCATCCTGGGCGGTATCTATGGCAGCATCTTCACCCCCACCGAGGCCGCCGCTGTCTCCGTGTTCTATGGCCTGATCGTGGGCGTGTTCATCTATCGCGAGGTCAACTGGAAGAAGATGAAGGACATCCTCATCGACTCCTGCTCCACCACCGCCACGGTTATGTTCATCACCATGGGCGCCACCCTGTTCGGCTATGTCCTGACCCGTGCAAGACTGGATCTGGCCATTGAGAACTTCATGCTCACCGTTACCAACGGCAACACGGTTATCTTCTTCATCATCGTCAACGTGGTGCTGCTGATCGCCGGCTGCTTCCTGGACTCCACCTCCGCCCTGTACATCTTCACCCCGCTGTTTGCCCCCGTTGCGGTGCAGCTGGGCATTGACCCCATCCACCTGGGCACCGTTATGATCGTGAACCTGGCCATCGGCCTGTTCACCCCGCCGGTGGGCGTCAACCTGTATGTGGCCTGCGGCATCGGAGATATCAAGATCGAGGAGATCACCAAGGGCATTGTCCCGTGCCTCATCGCCGAGCTGGCGGTGCTGCTGCTGATCACCTACGTCCCCGCAATTTCCACATTCCTCATTCATTAACGCTTTCTTTCTCTCTCCACACACAGCTTTCTATCCCACGCATGCAGCACCGGGCGGATGAAATCCGCCCGGTGCTGCATTTTCTTATCCCGCCGCCCCATATCCGTCCAGATTTCGGTCAATTTCCATAAAAAACATGCAAAGAATTAGGCAAAAGAGAAAAATCCAAAAAAGCTCTTGACTTTGTCAGACAAAACGCTATACTGTAATTGTCATTTGTCCGACATTAAACAAATCAGAGCATTCCGAAAATTTTCAATGAGGTGATTTTTGTGAAAGATATCTCCATGAAAGAGCTGAAAAACACCGCCACGCAGATGCGTATGAAGGTCATCGACATGATCTACAAGGCCCAGTCCGGTCATCCCGGCGGATCCCTGTCTGCGGCAGATTTTGTCACCGCCTGCTACTTCAAATACATGAACCTGGACCCCAAGAACCCCCGCTGGGAGGATCGGGACCGCATGGTGCTCTCCAAGGGCCATGTCTGCCCCATCCAGTATGCCTGCCTGGCAAGCGTCGGCTTCTTCCCCGAGTCCGTGCTGGACACCCTGCGCAAGGAGGGCTCCATGCTTCAGGGTCACCCCTCCATGAACCGCTGCCCCGGCATCGACATCTCCACCGGCTCCCTGGGTCAGGGTCTGGCCTGCGCCGCCGGTATGGCCCTGGCCGGTAAGCTGGACCACAAGGACTACAAGGTCTTCTGCGTGGTGGGCGACGGCGAGGCCCAGGAGGGCGAGATCTGGGAGGCTGCCAACACCGCTCACAAGTACGGTCTGGACAACCTGATCGTTTTCGTGGATAACAACAACCTGCAGCTGGACGGCACCTGCGACGAGATCATGCCCAACGGCGACCTGGGCGAGAAGTTCCGTGCCTTCGGCTGGGAGGTCCTGGAGCTCGACGGCCACAGCATGGAGGAGATCACCGCCTCCATCGACAAGTGCTATGCCTCCCAGAACGGCAAGCCCAAGTGCCTGTATGCCCACACTGTCAAGGGCAAGGGCGTTTCCTTCATGGAAAACCAGTGCGGCTGGCACGGCGTTGCCCCCAACGATGAGCAGTATAAGCAGGCCATGGCTGAGCTGGAAGCCCAGCTGATCCACTAAGCAAGGAGGAAAGAGCAATGAGCGAAAAGAAAAAGATCGCTACCCGCGAAGGCTTCGGCAAGGAGATCGTGGCCCTGGGCAAGGAAAACCCTGACATTCTGGTGGTGGATATTGATATCGGCAAGAGCTGCAAGACCGGCGACTTCCGCAAGGAGCTGCCCCAGCAGTATCTGAACGTGGGCATCGCCGAGCAGAACGGCGCAGGCCTGGCTGCGGGTCTTGCCACCTGCGGCAAGGTCCCCTTCGTGGTCACCTACGCCGTGTTCGGCTCCCTGCGTATGTGCGAAATGATCCGCCAGGAGGTCTGCTATCCCAACCTGAACGTGAAGATCGCCTGCTCCCACGGCGGCGTGACCCCCGCCAACGACGGCGCCTCCCACCAGTCCATCGAGGACATGGGTGTGCTGCGCACCATCCCCAACATGACCGTGATCATGCCGGCGGACTATAACGCCGCCCGCAAGCTGGTCCGCCAGGCCGCCGAGACCTACGGCCCCATGTATCTGCGCTTCACCCGTGACGCCGTGCCCCAGATCTATGACGAGGACGTGGAGTTCACCATCGGCAAGGCCCACCAGATTCAGGACGGCAAGGACGTGGCCATCATCGCCAACGGCGACACCGTGTGCCTGGCCATCGAGGCCGCCAAGGTCCTGGCCGGTAAGGGCATCTCCTCCCGCGTGCTGGATATGCACACCATCAAGCCCCTGGACGTGGAGGCCGTCACCGCCGCCATCAACGACATCGGCAAGGTCATCACCGTGGAGGACCACAACATCATCAACGGCCTGGGCTCCGCCGTGTGCGAGGTAGCCGCCGAGATGGGCAAGGGCCTGGTCAAGCGCGTTGGTATCCGGGATCAGTTCGGTCAGTCCGCCCCCTATGAGCGCCTGCTGGCCATGAACGGCGTGACCGTTGAGGACATCGTGGCCATCGCCGAGAGCATGAACGCCTAACATCGGAAAAATCAGGAGGTTATCATTATGAGAATCGGTTTTGTTGGCTGCGGCGCCATCGGCAGCTGCTATGCAAGCTATCTGTCCCGGAAGCATGAGGTCTGCGTGCTGGATACCTATGCCCCGGTGATTGAATCCATCAAGAAGAACGGCATTCTCCTGGACGAGTGCGCCCCCGGCAGCGGCACCGGCGAGACCGTGTCCTTCCGCCCGGCCATGGCCACCACCGACCCCAAGGAGATCGGCGTGGTGGACCTGCTGATCGTGTTCGTGCACTATCAGTATCTGGAGGCCGCCGTGCGCAACGCTCTGCCCATGATCGACCGGCACACCATGATCCTGTGCCTGCAGAACGGCCTGGGCAACTATGACGAGATTGCCAAGGTGGTTCCCGAGGAGCAGATCATCATCGGCAACACCGCCTTCGGCGCCACCCCCATGGAGCCCGGCCATGTGAAGCACACCGGCACCGGCGTGACCAACATGGGCTCCCTGAAGGCCCCCAAGGAGAACGTGGAGCGTATGGCCGAGGCCCTGCGCGAGGCCGGCCTGGAGGTCTGCGTCCACGAGAACGTCATGAACGCCATCTGGCACAAGCTGCTGGCCAACGTGGCCATCAACGGCATGAGCGCCCTGCTGGAGACCAAGAACGGCTTTGTGGACGGCAACCAGTATGCCCACGAGGCCGCCCGGATGCTGGTGGAGGAGGCCATCACCGTGGCCAACGCCTGCGGCTGCACCCTGGACCACGACGCCGAGCTGGAGCACGCCTATGAGGTGTCCCGCATGACCGACGAGACCATCAGCTCCATGGTGCAGGACGTGACCCATCACCGGGAGACCGAGATCCGCATCATCACAGGCGCTGTGTGCCGCCTGGGCCGGGAGCACGGCATCGCCACTCCCTGCAACGACCTGATGCTGCAGCTGGTGCTGGCCAAGCAGTCCATCTATCTGGGCCGCTGACAAAAATTACACAGTCAAACACATCTTCTTTTACCCTTTTCCCCTCCGAAAGCAGCGGACGGCAGCTTTTGTCTGCCGTCCGCTGCGCGTTTTGATGTCTTGGTGAAACTTTTACTTGACGGTATTCAAACTTTGTACTATGTTATACATATGTTATAGAGTTAACAGTCCCATAAAGGAGCGATTTATATGAGTGATACCCCCGGCTATGTGAAAAATCTGAAGAAGGAGTCGGTGGTGCAGAGCGTTATCAACTGCCTGACCGATGCCATGCGCAATAAGCAGCTCAAGCCCGGAGACCGCATTCCGCCGGAGCCGGATCTGGCCGCCTCCATGGGCGTGGCCCGCAGCTCCGTGCGGGAGGCCATCAAAATTCTCACCTATCTGGGCGTGCTGGAGAGCAAGCGCTCCGAGGGGACCTTCGTTTGCAGCGGCTTTCAGGAGAGCATGATCGACCCCATGATCTATGGCATGATCCTGAACCAGGACTCCTTTGACAACCTGATGGAGCTGCGCGAGATGGTAGAGGCCGGCATCATGCGCCTGGCCAGCGCCAAGTATAATGAGGAGGACGGCCGGGTGCTGGAGCAGCTCCTGGACCAGATGCGCGGCATCGTCCGCGGCGATGGCCAGGACAAGGTGGAGCGCTTTTTCGCCGTGGACAACCAGTTCCACGACATGGTGTCCCAGATGGGAAAGAACCCCCTGGCCGACAAGATCAGCCGGGTGGTGCGCACCCTGACCCACGCCGTCCGGTATGAAACGGTCAGCACCATGATCAACACCGGCCGGGGCGAGGAGCTGCTGGAGGCCCACAGCGACCTGTTCGAGACCCTGCGCAGCCGCCGCCAGGACAACGTGGAGGAGATCGTCCGGGCCACCTATTTCAAAGCGGCCCTGTATGGCCAGGAGAAGAACTGAATTCCATAAAAAAATCTCAAAGGGCCAAAGCCCTTTGAGATTTTTTTCTTATTCCGGCAGGCCCTGCCGCATTTCCCGGCAGGCGGCGTTGGTGATGAACACCGAGCCCGGGCGCAGGGGATCCAGGAAGGAGCCGTCCAGCCGGACGGCGACGCCTCCGGCCTCCTGGGCGATCAAAGACCCGGCGGCATAGTCCCAGGGGGACAGTCGGCACTCGAAGAAGATCTCCGCCCGGCCGCAGGCCACCATGCAGCAGTCCAGGGCCGCTGAGGCAAACCGCCGGTAGTCCAGGCACCGGTCATACAGGTGCCGCAGGATGGCAAAGTGCCGGTCGGTATAGCTGCGGTCATAGATGGTGGAGCCGCAGGCCACAATGGCGTGGGCGGCATCCCGGGAGCTGGCGCGGATGGGCGCGCCGTTGAGGGTGGCCCCGCAGCCCCTTTGAGCGGCGAACAGCTCGCCCACAAAGGGGTTATACACCACGCCGTACTCCGCCTGCCCGTTGTGGACCAGGGCCACGGACACGCTGCTGCAATTCATGCGGCGGGTGAAATTGGTGGTGCCGTCGATGGGGTCCACCACAAAAATCCAGGGCCGGGTCAGGGCGGGATGCTCCCCCTCCTCGCCGAAGAAATCCGCCTCCGGCAGCAGGCTCAGCAGCTCCCGGCGCAGAAACGCCTGCACGGCCTCGTCATATTGGGTCACCAGGTCCGCGGGGCCGTGCTTTTCCCGGGTGACGTTCTGAATGTCGTGGGCGGAGAGGACAATGTCCCCCGCCCGGCGCACAATGTCGATGATCTGCTCCAGCATACTTAGCTCCTTCTGACGATCTGCCCGGCCATGACACCGGTGTATTGGCCGCCGTCGATGACCGGCTGTCCGGCCACCAGCACGGTGTCCAGCCCCTCCGCCATGCGGCAGGGGTCCTGATACGTCCCCGGCTCCCGCAGGTCCTCCGGGGCAAACACGTTGATATCCGCCTGGGCCCCGGGGGTCAGCACGCCCCGGTCCTTCATGCCCAGCACCGCCGCCGGGCGGCCCGTCATCTTGTGGATGGCCGCCTCCGGCGTCAGGTCCCCCCGCTCCCGGACGAACCGGGTCAGCAGGTGGACAAAGGTGCCGTATACCCGGGGATGGGGCTGGCCCTCCGTGGGATAGGTGGAGTCGGAGATCAGGTTGGAGAAGGGGTCGTGCAGAATGGCGGCAATGTCCTCCTCGTGGGCCATGAAGTCGATCATGGTGATCTCCCCCTGCTCCCGCACCAGCAGGTCGCAGCAGCAGGTCAGGGGGTCCTGGCCCGTCAGCTCCGCGATCTGCTGCAGGCTCATGCCCTGATAGGGGTGATCCTCCGGGCAGTGGAGACTGGTGAGATAGATGCCGTCCCAGCCCGCCAGCTTGGCGATGTCGTCAAAGCCATCGCCGCTTTCGATGCGCCGGGCCAGCAGCTTCCGCTGGTCCGGGTCCCCCAGGCGGCGGACAATGGCCTCCATGCCCCCGGCCAGAAACTCCGGCGGCAGGATGTGCAGCAGCTGGGTGGACCCGGCGGTGTAGGGGTACACGTCGCAGGACAGGTCCAGCCCCTCCTGCCTGGCCCGGTCCAGCAGAGCCAGCACCTGGGGCACCTTGCTGCGCCAGTTGTCCCGGCCCATGGCCTTCAGGTGGGAGATATGCACCGGGGCCTTCAGGGCCCGGGCCACCTCCACCATCTCCCGGGCGGCCTCCACCACGCCGCCGCCCTCCTGGCGCATGTGCACGGTGATGGGGATGCTCTGCCCCGCCAGGGGGGCCAGGGCCCGGATCAGCTCGTCGGTGGTATAGAAGCACTCCGGCGCATAGCCGAGGCCGAGCGAGACGCCGAGGAATGACGTCGCCAGCGCAAGGTCGGCAAACAGGTGAACGGCCAGCTCCACATGCGGTGACGCCACCACTTCGCGGATCGCCTCCAGCAGGCCGTTCAGACCAGCGTTATTTGCCAGCATGGCGGTAAAGGCCGGGGCGTCGATACTGCCCAGCGTCGCCAGCTGCCAGAAAATATAGGCCACCAGAGGAATAAAGCTGCCGATGATAAATACCCGGCGCAATTTGCGAATATCCCCCCCCAGATAGCTGACGATGCTCGGGACGCTGCCGTGAAAACCAAAGGAGGTGAAAATCACCGGAATGGCCGACAGGGCCAGGCCTTGCTCAACCGGCAGCGTCAGAAGGTTCACCTGATGAATGTGCGGCATCAGCAGGGCCAGCATAATCACCAGGAAGACGATTTTGGCGCTAAACAGGAAGCGATTGAACAGATCCACCAGCGCAGTGCCAATGCACACTACCGCCCCGCCGAGGAGGGTGAAGATCAGTACGCCTGCGGCCGGTGGTAGCTGCCAGTCCAGCCACTGGTTGAGGCTGGAAGCGAGTAATTCACCGGCGCCACTGATATAGGCTGCCGTGAGGGCGTACAGCAGAAACAGCATGCAGAATCCGGTAACCCACTGCCCATAACGGCCCAGATAGCGCGCCGCCAGAGAACCGAGCCCCATATCGGCAGGGACATGCTGGTAGACTTCCAGCAGCAAAAGGGCGGTATAGCACATCAATGCCCACAAGGTGAAAAGTAAACCCAACGTGACGGTAAAGCCGACGCCTGCGGCGGCCAATGGCATTGCCAACATTCCTGCACCGATGGTGGTGCCAGCTACGATTAAAATACTGCCCAGAGTGCGGTTTTTCACGCTTTTCGCTATCCCTACAGCAAATAACAATAAATTATGCCGCGCAGAGTAGGGGATATTACGGCTTTCGTCAAATCGGGATTACAAGTTGTGTAATGAAATGTTTACACAATAAGAGGGCGAAAGCCTGCGCTAGCGCAAGGCGCGGGTTGACAGTCTGGCCTAAGCTGGCGGTTTTTGCAGGAGGGGTTATGTCTTCTATTCATGGTCATGAAGTTTTACAGATGATGCTCGCCTCGGGTGAATCCTGGACGGTCGCCTCGCTGGAGGCCGCCATTCGCCGCCGCTTTGGCGAAGAGGCGCGGTTTCACACCTGTTCAGCAGAGAATCTAAGCGCCGCACAGTTGGTGGCGTTTTTAGAGAAAAAAGGCAAATTTATTGCCAGAGAGGAAGGTTTTACTACCGCAGAAAATAAGATCTGCCGACATTAAGAGGGCCGCGACACGGACTGTCGCGGCGCGGGGGATTAATTCTGCGCGTCGAGGGTAGCCAGCTCTTTATCGATAAAGTACAGACCTTCGCCGCTTTTTCCAGCGAGGGTCAGTTTATCGATCACCGATTTAAATAATTTCTCTTCTTCATGCTGTTCAGCAACATACCACTGCAGGAAATTAAAGGTCGGGTAATCCTGGCTGGTCATGGCCGCGTGCGCCAGTTCATTTATTTTTTGCGTGATCAGCTGCTCATGCTCGTAGGTCTGGCGGAACAGCTCGTCGAGTGAGGCATATTCGGCAAACGGGGAGGCGATAGCGTTGATCCGCGGCAGGCTGCCGGTGTCGGTTAGATAGTCGAACAGGCGCTGCATATGGGTCATCTCTTCCTGAGCATGGCGACGCAGGAAGGCCGCGGCGCCTTCAAAACTGTGGTAACTGCACCAGGCGCTCATCTGCTGATAAAGAAGAGAAGAATAGAGTTCAAGATTCATCTGTTCATTCAGTTTGTCAATCATGTCCGTTTTCAGCATCGTTGCACTCCTGGAATTAAATAATAGATGTTATTGGCTGCCACTATAATTTGTTATTT
>ERZ773115.2275-NODE-2275-length-15419-cov-3.370086_pt1 | contig 15419 bp, 11 predicted proteins | sample MGYA00511116_ERZ773115 | MGnify/ENA primary metagenome ERZ773115 (study PRJEB29015, sample SAMEA2737869) | human gut metagenome | biome: human gut; feature: human-associated habitat; material: faeces | place: China | collected 2012 ... | reverse complement strand
TGCTCTTTTTTAGGATAAAAGGAGGCTTATGATGAGAAAAGAAATTTTAAAAGAACCAGTTTTTGTAAAAGAAATTGTAGATATTATAAAACTTTCTCATTCTATGGAAGAAATGAGAGAAAAATTAAGAGATTATCATGATAATGATATCGCACAAAGCTTTGAATGTTTAAATCGCGCAGAAAGGAACCTACTATATAGTGCGTTAGATGCCAAATGGATGGCAGAAATTATTTCTTATATTGATAATCCGGCGATGTATGTAGAAGAAATCGGGATTGAAAAACTCGCAGAGATTATCAATGAAATGGAAGCAGATGATGCTGTTGATTTATGGGAAGACATTGATGAAAGCGTCAAAGTCAAGTTACGCCCTATGATTGACGATGAAATAAAGACAAATATCCGTCTGATCAATTCCTATGACGAGGATGAAGTGGGTAGTTTGATCACAACGAATTACATTCGCATCCGAAAAGATCTTAGCATACGCCAGGCAATGCATGAGCTGGTAAAGCAGGCAGGTGAAAATGACAATATTACAACGTTATATGTCATTGATGATAGTAAGCGTTTTTGTGGTGCAATTGATTTAAAAGATTTGATTATTGCAAGAGAAAATGTACCGTTGGATAGTCTGATTAGTTACGCATATCCTTATTTAATGGATCATGAGAAGATTTCGGAAAGCATAGAAAAAATCAAGGATTACGCAGAAGATTCTTTGCCGGTATTAAATGAAGATAAAAGAATTGTTGGTATTATTACGGCGCAGGATGTTGTCGAGGCAGTCGATGACGAGATGGGTGAAGATTATGCAAAACTTGCTGGTTTGTCAGCAGAGGAAGATCTCAATGAAACAACAAAGGAAAGTATCAAAAAACGTTTGCCATGGCTGATTGTGTTACTATTTCTCGGCATGGGTGTATCTACTGTTGTAGGTGCATTTGAAGGTGTTGTTGCAATTTTACCGGTTGTGATATGTTTCCAATCCCTGATTCTTGATATGGCGGGAAACGTTGGTACACAGTCACTTGCGGTAACCATCCGTGTTTTGATGGATGAAAACTTAGACCGAAAAGATAAATTCCGCCTGGTAGGAAAAGAAATGAGAGTGGGATTTTGTAATGGATCATTGTTAGGCATTTTGGCGCTTGTTTGTCTGGGCTTGTATATAACGCTGTTTAAGGGCTATGGTCTTGTGTCCGCACTACTTATTTCCGGATGTGTTGGTATATCTTTACTTGTTGCAATTATTATTTCAAGTCTTGTGGGGACGCTGGTTCCCCTGCTTTTCCACAAGGTGAAAATAGATCCCGCAGTAGCGTCAGGGCCATTGATCACGACCGTCAACGATTTGGTTGCAGTTATTACATATTATGGTCTAGCATGGCTATTTTTGATTGAGATTTTTAAAATTGTATAGTTATGTATCATCTAGCATGAAATACCAAATATAATAACAGGAGAAGAAAATGACAATACGAGAAGTACAGAGAACAGACATTGCTTTATTGGAAGAATTAATCAAGGAGATGGCAACGTACGAGAGACGTCCACAGGATATGACGGGAACAAAGGAAGAACTGGAATATTGGCTTTTTGATAGAAAAGTTGCGACGGCATTGTTTTTAGAATATGAAGATACAATTATAGGATATGCGATTTATTATCCGGTGTTTGGCTCTTTTGCTGCACACGCAAATATACATTTGGAAGATCTTTATATTAAGGAAGCATATCGAATGCGTGGACTTGGAAGAGTTTTCTTTGAGGCTGTTGCAAAGAGAGCAAAAGAAGAAGGCTATGCAGAGATGGAATGGTCTTGTCTGGATTGGAATACACCATCGCTTGCTTTTTATGAAAAGCTTGGGGCAGAATACGAAACAGGAAGAAAGTATCTAAGCCAGCCGTTATAAAAGCGACGCTGGGAAATAGAGGTTATATAGATGATACAGGATATATATCCGCATAAACTGAATAATCATTATAATCCACATGTACAGATTGAGCGAGAAGATATCGTACTTTGCATTGTAAATGGTAAAATTTTAGTACAGGAAAAACGCTGGGAAGAAAATGAATTGGTTTTTCCGCGAATGAAAGATATAACCGGAAAGAAGGAAGCCGAATATCGATATTTATTTGCAATCGATACGGTGAGATATTTTTTGCTTGCCTGCGCATTGGAGGCTGAGGAAATTACAGGATCGTATATTTATGTCGATGAGAAGAGCCTCAGAAAAGAAGGCATTGGGCCAAAAGATTATCTTTTTGCAGCAATTACGGCGAAGCATTTAGCAGACTGGTATCGGGACACAAAATTTTGTGGAAGGTGCGGTCATGAAATGATGCATTCGGACAAAGAGAGAGCTATGGTTTGCCCTGTATGTCAGTATACGGCTTATCCACGTATTATGCCGGCAGTGATTGTAGGTGTAACGAATGGCGAACAGTTGCTTATTACACGCTATCGCACAGGCTTTCGGTACAATGCTCTGATTGCCGGTTTTACAGAAATTGGTGAAACCATGGAAGAAACCGTGCAAAGAGAAGTGATGGAAGAGGCAGGCATCAAGGTAAAGAATATCCGTTACTATAAGTCACAGCCGTGGGGGTCCGCGAATGATATTTTGCTTGGTTTTTACTGTGATGTAGATGGAGATGATAGGATCACCATGGATTCTGGGGAATTGAAATACGCCGCGTGGGTGCAAAGAGAGGACATTGTTTTGCAGCCGGGCGAGTTCAGCCTGACCAACGAAATGATGAAACGATTTAAGGAAGCACAGTTATAAGGTTGGAAAAATAGCATTTTTGGCACAAAAAGAGGTTGGAAAATTAACATTTTGACGGTATAATTGGGTTAGAAAAATAACACAATATACGTGGAGAGGTGATTTTATGATTATCCGACAGGTAAAAAAGATGGTAACAGATTGGGTTTCATCTGGAAAAGATGCGTTTTTACTCACAGGGGCAAGACAGATTGGAAAAACATATCTCATACGTCAATGCTTACAGGAAAGTAATATTTCATATGTAGAATTCAATTTCATAGAGCGTCCAGAGTTGATAGAGTTATTTTCTGGAGCACGAGATACAAAAGAATTGTTGATGCGATTAAGTTTGGTTTCTGATAAATCACTGGAAAAGGGAAATACAATTATTTTTTTGGATGAGGTTCAGGAATATAAAGACATTGTCACAAAGATCAAATTTTTAGTAGAAGATGGAAGCTATAGGTATATCATGAGTGGTTCTCTTTTGGATGTAGAACTTCGTGATCTGCGTTCAGCACCTGTTGGATATTTGAGGATTTGTGATATGTATCCCCTCAGTTTTATGGAATTTGCGCAGGCTGTTGGGATTCATCAGGACACATTTGATGCGTTAAAAAGTAGCTTTCAGAAGAGACAGCCAGTCGATGAGTTTGTGCATAAGAAAATGTTGGATGTGTTCTATTTATATTTAATTGTAGGTGGAATGCCAGAAGCAGTAGATACGTATATTAAGACAAATGATCTGGCAGAGGTGGCGCAGATCCATGAGAAGATAAGTCGTTTATATAAGACTGATTTTTCAAAATATGAAGAAAAGTATAAATTAAAACTTCGGGAAATATATGATGCTATGCCGGGGCAACTAGATCAAAAATCAAAGCGTTTTCAATTTACGCAGATTGGGAAAGGGCTTAGTTATGATCGAACAGAAAATGATTTTTTATGGTTAAAGGATGCGGGTGTTGCCATTCCTGTTTACAATGTTAGTGAACCAAAGGTACCGCTTATCATCAGTGAAAACCGAAATTTGTTTAAATTATTCTTTTCCGATGTGGGATTGCTTACAAGTCACTATTCTAATGAAGTGAAGATAGCCCTGCTAAATAAAGAAAAAGATATCAATAATGGTGCTCTTTTTGAAAATGTAGTAGCTCAGGAACTTCTTAGTAAAGGACACAAATTATATTATTTTAACAGCAAAAAACAGGGGGAATTGGATTTTGTGCTGGAACTCTCGGGGAAAGTTGTTCCGCTAGAGATCAAATCCGGAAAAGATTACAAAAGACATTCTGCATTAAATAATGTATTAAGTAATACGGAGTATGGAATTGAGGAAGCATATGTTTTTTCCGAGGGAAATGTGGAAGTGGTCGAAAAAAGAATATATATGCCAATTTATATGATCATGTTTTTGGAGGATTGTCCATTGGAAAATACAGTATATAAACTTGATTTAAAGGGGCTATGATGACAAAATCTTAGATTAATGAAATCGCACCATCCGCCGATATGTACGTTATAGAGAGAAGAAACGGAAAGGCGGTGCGATAATATGAGGATAGCAGGCAGCGATGTGGCGATGGCATCCAGTCATCAGGAAACGAAATTTTCTTACAAACAGTCTATGACCATGGAAGCGGCAGCATCAAAAAACCTTGTGGGGGCAATCTTTACAAAATCCGAGGAAATGGACGGCGCAGATTATAGGACTAGTATGCTGGAATATAAGAAACAGCAGGAGCAGGAAGCCGCACAAAAACGTAAGGAAAATGAAGAACGCTCCGCAAAGGAGATGTTGGAACGGACAAGAAATACGAACCAGACCAATTCGTGTGGACGGTTCGAAATGTCAGATCAGTATAAGATAAAATTAGAACTGATTATGCGAATGTTTGAACTTATGCGGCAGGGAAAAAGCATCTTAGATGCCGGTCTTATGGCATCGGATTCTAATGATGTATTAGACTTGCGTTCTCCATTTTATCGAAACCAGGACGCTACAAATGCAAAGGGCACAAACAATGAAAATGTAGAGACGGAGTTACCTGTCATTGGAACAACAGGCAGTGGTACCATATGGCAACGCATTACGGCAACTTCTGGTTTTTATACGGAGGCAGAATCTACGACCTTTGCAACGACGGGGATTGTGCGTACGGCAGATGGCAGGGATATTAATTTTAACATGGAAATCTCCATGTCGCGGGCACTTACGGCAAGTATCAACAGCCTGGAAGTAGAGTCTTACATCAAGACAGACCCGCTTATAATCAATCTGGATACGGATATTGGAAGTGTTTCAGACCAAAAGTTCTTTTTTGATTTGGATGCGGATGGCAAGGAAGAAGAGATTTCTTTTGCAGGCAAAGGAAGTGGATTTCTGGCATTGGATCGCAACGGTGATGGCAAGATTAATGACGGATCCGAATTATTTGGAACCAAGAGCGGAGACGGTTTCAAGGATCTGGCAGCCTATGATGAAGATGGTAATGGCTGGATTGATGAAAACGATGCTATTTTCTCACAGTTAAAAATCTGGACGAAAGATGAAGAGGGAAATGACAGGCTGGTTCGTCTAAAGGATGCCGACGTTGGTGCCATATATCTTGGAAATGCGGATACACAGTTTTCTTTAAAGGATGACGATCATAAGTTAAATGGAGAGATTAAAAAGACGGGAATCTACCTGCGGGAGAGCAGTGGTGAGGTAGGCACTGTTAATCATGTGGACCTGATTATATAATATATTCCAAAGTGGAATAAGAGGAGGGCAAAGAGAATTGCTCTCCTCTTTTTGGCAATTATGATGTTATATTTCGCAAACCGCAAACTATAATTGCTATTCCGCAAAGTATAGGATGGATTCCGCAAACTACAAATTGATATATTGCGGAAAGTGAGGTATAATTTGCAATATAAGGAAATAAACTAGTGTTATATAGGATTGAGACGGAGTGAGGATTATGAAAACCTGCAAGGAAATCGCTAAGGAATGGAAGATATCGGAGCGTAGTGTAGCAAATTTATGTAAACAGGGACGTATTGCCGGTGCTACAAAGGTCGGTAAAAGTTGGCAGATCCCGGATGATGCGGTTCGACCTGCGGACTTGCGGCGAGGGAAAGCGACAGTAGAAAATAACGACAAAACTGATAGGAAAAAACCACTTCCTATCGGTATTTCTGATTATGTAAGAGCACAGGCAGAATATTACTATGTCGATAAGACCATGCTGATCAAAGAATTTATTGATCGAAAGCCACTTGTCTCGCTGTTTACCAGACCAAGGCGATTCGGAAAGACCTTGAATATGGATATGCTTCGGGTTTTCTTTGAAATATCAGAGGAGGATACAAGTCTTTATTTTAGGGATAAAGAAATCTGGCAGGCAGGAGAGGCATATATCAAGCATCAGGGAAAATATCCGGTGATCTTTCTGACATTTAAAGATGTTAAATTCGATTCGTGGAATGCCACTCTGGATAAGATCCGCGGACTTTTACAGGATGAGTTTGGAAGACACAGCCAACTTCTGGCAAGTGAAAAGATAGAAGAATATGAACGTGATTATTTTCGGGCAGTCCTACAGGGGACAGCAGGAAATGTGGAATTGACCGCAGCCTTGGAGAACCTTTCCAGAATGTTGCATAAGCATTATGGCATTGCCCCAATCATTATTATTGACGAATATGATACCCCGATCCAAGAGGGCTATGCTAAGGATTTTTATGAAGATATTGTTGGCTTTATGCGCAATTTCTTCTCCGGGGCTTTTAAGGACAACAGAAGTCTTTCCTACGGATTTTTGACAGGAATTTTGCGGATTGCGCAGGAGAGTATCTTTAGCGGACTCAATAATCTGACAGTCAATTCTGTGATGGATACAGAATATGATAGGTTCTTCGGCTTTACGGAAAGTGAGGTTGACAAGATGCTGTCATATTATGATGTGGCGGAGAAAAAGACTGAGTTACAGGAATGGTATGACGGCTATCTGTTTGGTGATACAGAAATCTACAATCCATGGTCGGTCATCAATTATATTGCAAAGGGCTGCAGACCACAGGCGTATTGGGCAAATACAGGTAAGAATGAGATACTTGCGGATGTTTTGCGGGAATCCACAGATGATATTGAGGAAAAATTGTATGCGCTTTTGCAAGGGGAAACGGTATTGGCATGTATCAATCAAAATGTTGTCTATCGTTCGCTAACGGAAGACCCGGGAAATGTCTATAGTCTGTTGATGGTTGCCGGATATTTAAAGGCGGTCAAAAAAGAATTACAACCGGACGGAGCATTTATGTGTCAGATTTCGATTCCCAATAAGGAAATTGCAGCGGTATATAAAGGAGAGGTTCTTTCGCATTTGTTACAAGTGGGACTTATTACACAGTCTACAGCAAATAAAATCGCGGAAAGTCTGTATGCAAATGACATTGCGAAACTGCAAACCGCAATTATGGAATACATGAAAAAAACGGTCAGTTTCTATGATGCAGGGGCAGAAGGTTTCTATCATGGTTTATTATTAGGCTTGATGGCTTTATTGGACAATCAATACAAGATACGTTCCAACCGGGAAGCGGGTGAAGGGCGTTATGACATTGGGCTGATTCCAAAAGAGAAAAAGTATCCGGGCATTATCATGGAACTGAAATGGGCAAGAGACCTTTCAGAGAGGGAGTTGCAAAGTCTTTCGGAAAAGGCATTGATACAGATTGATGCGAAACATTATGCAGATGAAATGATAAATGAGGGGACGAAGGAACTGTTGAAATTAGGAATTGCTTTTTCTGGGAAGAAAGTTGTAGTAACTGCAGAGTAAAACGGGTGGAAAACTACATTTTTCATGCTTTCTGCCGATATAATCAGTAGTGATATTAGTAATCAACACAAAGGAGAAGGTATGGATTTAGGGATCAACGACATCAGGAACACACAAAACATTCAAAATTTAAAGAGCGCCAAGCGACAGGATGATAGTTTTGCAGAGACTATCCAGTTGCCAAACCGTGATATGAGCGAAGGGCATGCACCATACGATTATCTGGCAAAAGATGGAGAAATTGAGTACAATGGTGTTATTTTTCGTCTGGACACCAAGCAGAACCAATTGAAGCTGGGAGATACTTCGGACAAGTCTCAGTGTTTAAATATCCAATTGTCCGGTGGAGGATACCTGATTGTTAATAAAGATAATTTAGGACAGTTGTCCGATGCAATCGGCATGTTTAATGCCAAAGACCAGTTTCTAATCTTAAATGCCCTTATGATGGAAAGAAAGATTAAGGAAGTCAAGGGTGAGATTGATGAGGCAGATGCTGTCATGATTGGCGGTAAGGCATACACACAAAAGGAATGGGATCATACGCTGGCACGTTTTGATGAAGCGGAGGAACATTTGCAGGAAGAAGTGGATCAGGCGGAGGAAGAAGCTTTAAAGAAGCAAATGGCAGAAAGTGATATTCATATCGCATATGAGCGTATGAGAAAACCGAGAAGGGATAAGACGGAATAAAAAATCCGGCAGAAGAACGCATCATATCTTTTCGGCCTGGCTTCTCCATTCCTTTGGTGTTTGGTAATGGTTGTTCCAGTGGCTTTTATAAGAGTCGCTAAAACCAAGGGCGTCTGCGATGCGTCTGGTCGACAGTTTTTCGTATATATGTGATTGGATATGGGAATTGATCTTGTTGGCAATTATGGAATTGGTGTGTAATGTTTTTTACTTACCATTAAAAAAGTGGATCAGGTCGTCGGTTTTGTGAATTTGACGGAAACTATGTTTATAATGACACAAAAAGCATTACAGGAATCGGATGCGAAAATGTAGCCATGAAACATGAATTACTACAAATATATGTCGGATGAGGATAGGGAAATGGAAATAGAACGAAGTGAACCGCAATAATTTTCCATAAATCTGCCCACCTTCTGCTTCTTGTTTTATAGCAGAAGGTACAGGCAGATATGCGGATTAGTGAACCTTTAAGATGTCACCCGTCGTGATACCACTTTCGTTAAAGGCATCCACGCGCAGGAAAAGGGATTGGTCTTTCATGAGTCCGCCAATTTCTATGGAGTCGTCAAAGGTCATATAAGAGTGGTACAGTTTATCCGGCGCATAGCCCCAGTTGATGACGTGACCGCTGGCATCATCCGATGCAGCCCAATTTACCCAAAGATCAAGAGCCGTCGCAAGTTCAAACGTAACTGCGGCGGTTTTTTGTGGTTTTGGAGAATCTCCCAGTCCGAAGACGCGAAGTCCGCTGACAGCAGGTGTCTGATTATAAGGCAGTTCTGTGATGGTCAGGCGGAGAAAACGCGCTTCTATACCATCTTCGCAGACGACCAGATCATGAGGTAGGTCGGTATCTGTATTTTGTTTATCTGCGATCTCAAAGAAGTTGACGCCGTCAACAGAGCCTTCCAATAGCCAGCGTGTTACTTGTGGTTTTGTATCAATCCAACGCTGTTGCATGAGGGCATCTGTTAATTGAATGTCATTTGGTAAATCCGGAACCAGTCCATCATCGGCAAAGTTGATCTGAATGGCATGAACATCATAGGTCTTTCCGAGATCGATCTGCAGCCAAGGTCTTACCTCGTCTGCATCAGCCTTCCACCAGGTCTGGACATTTTCGTCTGTGGCATTTTCCGGGATATAATCGGTCACGATTTCTACCTTTTTTCCCATTCTCTGTGCGCTAGCATCAAGTTCCGTCTTTTTCTCTGCAACAGAAGAAGCACTGGTCTTTGCCCCATAGGATAAAAGCATCCACTTTGGATTCGCCCAAGGGTCTTCCTTTAAGGCATCCAGATCCTGTGGCCAGTCGCCGTATCTTTGGTTGCAGAAAAGGTCACCATCGGCATCGTATCCTGCGGACCACAGACCGATACGGCGCTCAAAATTGTGGTTTTTGCAGATGCGCATGGTTGAGGTATGCCAGAGGTGTCCTTCGGCATCTTCCATAGTAGAACCATGTCCGGCACCCGGTAAAAATCCACCCGGCTTGTAGGAGTAAGGATTATTCTGAGCCAGTCTGTAAGGTCCGAGTGGTGCATCACTGATATAGACACCATCACCATAAATATTATGACCGGAAGAAGGTGTACCATATTGCAGATAGTATCTTCCATCATGTTTGTTGACCCAGACACCCTCCATATAAGGGAGTTCCAACAGATAATTTTTAGCGGCTTCTTTCATGCTTTCCGGCATAGGCTGGCTTTCGATCATTTTGAGGATTGCGCTTATTTCCTCCGGACTGTGGCTGGCCTTATGGTCTTCGCCGTTACGCTCAAAGCCTTTTATACTGGTATCAATCGCACAAAGCGCCTGCTTTTCACCGATTGGTTGCATGGTTTTTGAATCTAGTTCAATACCATACAGAGGCTCGGAAGTAGAAGAACCCCAGAAAAAGTAGAATCTGCCATCATCGTCCACAAAGAGATTAGGATCCCAGAAAGGAAAGGCTCCGTCGAAAGTCTCATAGACATCAGAAAACGGATCCTTTGTGCGGTAGTAGACACCCTTTTCGTGATTGGAAGCGCAGAAATACATATAGTCACCACAAACGCGGACATCCGGTGCGTAGTCGTAGATTGGCAGATGGGATGTGGAAAATAAGTCCCAATTTACCATGTCTTTGCTATACAAAAATCCGGCAGTCATGGAAGGAAAGATATAGTAGCATCCCCTAAAATAGATCATGGATGGATCTGCCGCTTCACGCGATGCGATGATACCACCTTCCGGTGTTTTGTTAAACTGATAGCGGTATCCGAAATTGATCGGGTTACAAAAAATATGCATAGTAAAAACCTCCTATTCCTTTTGATTCTATGGTCAGCATACAAGCAAATGGGCTTCTTGTATATTCGTATATTTGCTTTTGTTGTTATATTTTAGTAAAATTCAAGATAATAGGAGCGGTGACCAGGGTACAATCGGAGGTAAGATGGGAATGACGGCGTGTGATTTCAAAGAAATGATTTCTGTGGTGGAGAATCTTTATTATTGGGAATGTGAGACGGACGGTACGATTTTAGATGCCAATGCGCCGGAGGAGATGCAAAAGGTACTGCATGCACTCTTTTTGCAGAGTGCATTTCCTGAAAAGATACGGGATTACAGCAGGACATCGGATGTGCCCTATGCGATGGGCATGTTTATGGGCTTGGAGTGGTTTGTTGTGCTAAAAAAGCAGGCAGATAAGTTGGAGCGCTTTTATCTCATAGGACCGGTCTTTTTCGCACCTGTGGGAAGGGAACAGTTAGAACTTTTCCTGCAGGATTACGAGAAACAGGGGATGTCTTTTCACAGCCGCCATGTACTGATTGGCTTTTTGGGAAATCTTCCGGTGATCTTTCAGAAATATTTTACAAACTATGCCCTGATGTTGGATCAGGTGGTAAATGGAAGGCGCTTGTCTTATGGACAAGTCAACTCCCATGTTAGAGATCTGGTGGATGAAAATAGGCAAACCTTACCGACGCTTTATCGAAAAAGCCGGCTGTCTTTAGCGGAAATGATGGGACATCTGCAGATGGGAGATCTGTCTGTGCTAAGAGAAAAGTCGGAAGTACAGAAAACGGATTTTGTGATACTTCCCTCCAATGCAGCAGGCATTCGGGAACCCTTGCGTACACTCAAGGATTCCGCACTTATTTTTACTGGAAAATGCGCAGATGCAGCAGTAGCCGGCGGACTGAGCCCGGAGATCGCAGATGCGCTGGCAGATTCTTATATGGGACAGATTGAAAAAGACCTGTCCGGTGTGGAGATTATGCATCTTATGGGAAGAATCTACGAGGATTACCTGAGGCGTGTTCATGAAGTGCATAGGAAAAACGAAAATTATACGTCCAAGATCAAAGACTGTCTGGAATACATTGATCTGCACATATGTGAGCGGTTGGATGTGACCGCTCTGGCGCAAGTGGTAGGGTATTCGGATTATTATCTTTCCCGACTCTTTTACCGGGAAGTGGGAGAACGTCTGCCGTCCTACATCCGACTAAAAAAGATAGCATACGCGGCTATGCTGCTGCGGACAACAGATCTGGATATCGGACAGATTGCGGAGAGACTGTCATTTTGTTCCGCAAGTCATTTTTCGGATGCTTTCGCAAGGCAGATGGGATGCTCGCCAAGCGTTTATCGGGGACTGCAGCAGTAGTTAGATCATAAGAGAACAGTTATATTAATGGAAACGAGAAAATGTGAAAAGGGGGAGCATTATGGCAAAAAAGAAAAAAAGAATCGAATACCGTTATTACGAAATACCGGAAGATACCTATGTGTTACCCTTGCTTGGTAAAGGATGGGAGCAGGAGTATGGCGTAGGTATCCGTGATATGCTGCATTTTCATAATTACATGGAAATAGGGTATTGCTATCACGGAGATGGAGAATTGATTATTGAGGATCGTGTCTATCATTATCATGGTGGTGAATTTTCGGTGATACCGGCGAATATTCCGCATACAACAAATAGTGTGCCTGGTCATATATGTAAGTGGGAATATCTATTTGTCGATATTGAGCGGTTTATCCGCACAGAAATGCATCTGGATTCGATGCGGGCAGAGCGTATTATTGGTATTATCAATCATCGTGGTACGATGAAAACATGCCAAAATCATGGTGTGATGTCAGATATTATACAAAATATTATACGTGAATATCGTGAAAAACCGATTTATTATGAGGAGAGTGTGCATGGTTATCTGCATGCTCTTGTCATAGAGATGTTGCGCATAGCAGAAGAAAGAGATCGTGCATTACACGGAAATCGCCTGAATGAATATATCAGGGATGCACTAGAATATGTCGATCAGCATTATATGGAGCAGGTGCGCGTAGAGGATATTGCGGAGGCAAGTGGGCTGAGTGAAAGTCATTTTCGCCGCGTTTTTGAAGAGGTGATGAACATGAAGCCTCTGGATTATGTGAATATGGTGCGTGTGGATAAGGCTTGCGGCATGATGGCAAAAAAGGATCTTTCCATGGAAGAATTGAGCTATCGTGTGGGATATCAGACACAGTCTACTTTTAATCGTAATTTTAAGCGGTTGACCGGATATAGTCCAAAACAATGGAAAAAGAAAGAAAACTATCAGGAGGGTATCCTGAAAAATTATCATATCAGTGCATTAAGAGGTTGGGAAGCATAAATTCTCAGCCTTCTTTTTTTGAAAAAAGGGAGCTGTTTTTGCACGACGTGAAAAAATGCATATTTGTGAAAAGTGCTAAAAAGGAAGGGGGAGCGTTTCTACAAATTGTTCAAAACGGGAAACGGAGCGCAAAAAAATAGTTCCAAAAAGGTCGAATATGCAAAAAAGAGGGACGGATTTAATCACAAATAATCAATTCACTCGCTATAATAAAATTAAATTCAAGCAACGGAGGTTCAAAAAACATTCACTCATGTGAACCTCCAAATAAGCGATGATAAGTTAAAGGAGGATTTTTCAATGAAGAAAAAAGTCGTTTCTTTATTGCTGGTTGGGGTACTGGCAATGTCGACATTCGTAGGATGCGGAAGTAAGGGAAGCAGTGATGCAAAATCAGAGGATGGAAGCTCAGATGACAGCAGTGCAGCTGCAATGTATACCTCAGACGATGAGAACACATTGACAATTGCAGCATGGGATGCAAGTTTTAACATTCCGGCAATTGAAGCAGCAGCAGAAGCATATAAGGAAAAGAATCCAGATGCTAAGATTGAAATCATTGAGCAGTCACAGTCAAAGGATATTGAAAATGCAGTAACAACTGCAGCAGAAGCTGGTGATTACAGTAACTTACCTGATATCGTATTATTCCAGGATCACTACATTCAGCAGTATCAGGCAAATTACCCGGATGCATGGCAGGATGTAAATGATGCAGATATCGACTGGAGTGATTTCGGTGAAGAAAAATTATCATTCTCTACCATCGGTGGTAAGCATTATGGTGTTCCTGTAGATAATGGAACGGTTGTATTTGCATACAGAGTTGATCTTTTACAGGAATGTGGATACACCATGGATGATGTCACAGGAATTACGTGGGATAAGTTTATTGAAATTGGTGAGCAGGTTTACAACAAGACAGGCAAATACCTTCTTTCTATGGACGGCAGCGGAAATGACCTTCCTTACATGATGCTTCAGGCAGAAGGTGTTTCACAGTTCAAGGATGGTAAGGCAAACTTAGTTGGTAACGACAAGTTAGAGAAAATCCTAGATGTAATCGAGAGAATGCAGGAAAAGAACGTATTGCTTCTTGAGAATGACTGGGATGGTTACACAAACGATATCCAGAAGGATAAAGTTGCAGGTGTTATGAATGGTAACTGGATTATCCCTACCATCGAAAAGGTAGAAGAGAACTCTGGTAAGTGGGAAATCACTTCTATGCCAACACTTGGCGGTGAAGAAGGATATGCTTCTAACGGTGGATCATCACTTTATATCACAGCAAACTGCAAGAAGACAGATCTTGCAAAAGACTTCTTAGCATACACATTTGGTGGTGGTGAAGGTGCCATTGATACATATGACAATGCACTTCGTAACGGTGGTGTTATTACAACATGTATTTCCGCTGGTAAGTCAGAAGTGTACCAGGAAGGTGTTGCATACTTCAACGATCAGGCTATCTACGCTAAGATTGTAGAAATGGGTGCAAACGTTAAGCCAGTAGAGCAGAACGATTTCCACTATACACTTCGTGAGAAGTTATCCGCAGCAATTACAAACATCCATAATGGAGCATCTATTAAGGATGCAATCCAGCAGACACAGGATGATATTGATTTTGCAATGGAAGAGTAATTCCATACATTATATTTAGAAAAGCGGGGAATCGGATCTTCCGACTCCCCGTTTTCCTTAAAACCTCAATGAAATAAAAAAGGGGGACTAAACTTGAGCAAGCAACATAAAAGTCTGAACATACAGGGCAAACAGCAGAGAGCCGGCTGGTTCTTCTTGGCACCAGCAGCGATTATGATCGCAATTTTCAGTTTTTGGCCAATGATTCAGGCATTCATCACATCATTTACAACAGGAACCGGTGTCAACCAAAAGATGGCGGATCCTATATTTTACAACTACACACGTATGTTTGCCGACAGGACATTCCTTCGTTCTGTAGGTAATACATTCCTTTATTTGGCGATCGAAGTGCCGGTCATGTTAGTTCTGGCAATTCTTTTGGCACAGTTACTGAACAACCGAGACCTCAAATGTCGTGGACTTTTCCGTACCATGGTATTCTTACCATGTGCGACATCACTCGTATCTTATGCATTGATCTTCAAATCACTCTTTGCATTAGATGGACTGATCAACACGATCTTTGTCAATCTAGGTATCCTTGAGACCAACTACAACTTCCTTGGAAATACCGGAAGTGCAAGAGCCATCATCATTATCGCACTGATCTGGAGATGGACGGGTTACAACATGGTATTCTATCTGGCAGGACTTCAGAATATCGAATATTCCGTATACGAGGCAGCCAAGATTGACGGTGCCAACGGATGGAAGACTTTCTGGAAGATCACAGTTCCGCTTTTGATGCCGACCATCGTTATGACCGTTATCATGTCAATCCATGGTACCTTACAGTTGTTTGATGA
>ERZ773115.2264-NODE-2264-length-15482-cov-2.592986_pt1 | contig 15482 bp, 10 predicted proteins | sample MGYA00511116_ERZ773115 | MGnify/ENA primary metagenome ERZ773115 (study PRJEB29015, sample SAMEA2737869) | human gut metagenome | biome: human gut; feature: human-associated habitat; material: faeces | place: China | collected 2012 ... | reverse complement strand
AATTCTTCGAGAACAGTCTCAATGTATCAGAGACATCCAGACAGCTTTACATCCATAGAAACACTCTGGTCTATCGCCTCGATAAACTCCAGAAGAGTACAGGTCTTGATCTCCGTGTTTTTGAAGATGCCATTACATTCAAGATTGCACTCATGGTAGTACGTTATATGAAATATATGGAAACACTGGAATACTGATATATTATAATAGAAGGAAAATTTTCAATGCCTGCCACAGCTTTAATTGCTGCCGCAGGCATTTTTGACCTTTACAAATCCAGCCTTGCAGTGTATAGTTAGAAATCGAGATTGCAATTGATAAGGTATGCAATATCCTGAGACATGCAAGCCCAAATTCCATTGCTGCAGGCAATTTGGAATGAATGTTGGCTGCGTTACTGTGAACATTCTATGAATCCTCAAAAATCTCTTGCAATCCCCAAAAACATACATTACAATAATGTTACAAATTCATTAACCCATTGGAGGAAAAATCTATGATAGATCTTATAGATGTAAGCAAGTCCTATGGTCCCGGCCTTCCGGCAGTGAACCATGCGAACTTACATATAGATAAAGGTGAATTCGTCTTTGTAGTAGGAAACAGTGGTTCAGGAAAAACAACCCTGATCAAACTTCTTATGAAAGAGCTGGATTCCACATCCGGCCAGATCATCGTAAGCGGTGAACGTCTGGAAGGAATGAAACACAGAAGAGTAGCCAAATACCGCCGTAAGTTGGGCGTAGTATTTCAGGACTTCCGTCTTCTGAAAGACAGAAATGTATATGAGAATGTAGCGTTTGCCCAGAGAGTAGTCAACCGTCCCACAAGAGTAATCCGTAAACGTGTCCCGGAGGTACTTCAGGAAGTTGGACTTGCTGTCAAATACAAATCCTTCCCGGATGAACTTTCCGGTGGAGAACAGCAGAGAGTTGCATTGGCAAGGGCGCTGGTCAACCGTCCGGATATCCTTCTGGCAGACGAGCCTACAGGAAACCTGGATCCGAAGACTTCCGAAGAAATCATGAAGCTTCTGGAACAGATCAACGACAGAGGAACCACAGTAGTGGTTGTTACACATAACAAGGATATTGTAAATTCCATGCGCAAACGTGTTGTGACCATGCATGAGGGCTCTATTATAAGTGACGAGAAAGAGGGAGAATATCATGAGGCCTAGTACAATCTGGTACACTCTGAAACAGGGTGTCAAAAATATCAAAAGAAACTGGATGTTTTCCCTAGCTTCCATTATCACCATGGCTGCCTGTATTTTTCTGTTTGGAATCTTTTTCTCCATTGTCAATAATGTGAATAATATTGCACATAAGGTAGAGCAGGAAGTGCCAATCACAGTATTCTTTGAAGCGGGAACTACAAACAAACAGATCAAAGCAATCGGAAAGAAGATCAAGGCACGTCCGGAAGTAGAGAAAATAGAGTATCAGTCAGCTGATGAAGCCTGGGAGGAATATAAAGAGCAATATTTCCAGGGCTCAGAGGCAGCAGACGGATTTAAGGACGACAATCCTCTTGCAAACTCAGCCAACTATCGTGTGTATATGAATGATATCACGAAGCAGTCAGAGCTTGTTTCCTATATACAGGAATTGAAACATGTAAGAAAAGTCAACCAGTCTGAGGAAGCAGCAAAAACGCTGGGAAATATCAATAAGCTGGTTTCCTATATTTCCATTGCCATCATTGTGTTACTGCTTATTATCTCCATATTCCTGATCAGCAATACGGTATCTGTGGGTATTGCAGTCCGTAAAGAAGAGATTGGAATTATGAAATACATAGGAGCGACAGACGCATTTGTCAGAGCACCATTCCTGTTGGAAGGTATGGTTCTGGGGGTAGTCGGAGCAGCAGTTCCACTGATTGTACTTTATTTCTGTTATAATGGGGCAATATCCTATATTCTGAACAGGTTTAATGTGCTTACAGGTGTGGTGGATTTCATCCCGGTATGGCAGATTTACCAGACATTACTTCCTATAAGTCTGGGACTTGGAATCGGAATCGGACTGATCGGAAGTTTCTTTACAACAAGAAAGCATTTAAGAGTATAATAAAAAGCAGATAAGCATGAAGCTGCCGGAACAATGATATCATATCATAAACCGGTGGCTTTTTTTACAGGAGTGCAGACATGAAAAATAAAGAATTTTGGAAAGGTGCAGTAGCAGGAGCACTGGTTGTGACGTGCATCGGTACAGGTGTTTTTGCAGGAACAGGTCTTGCGGCAAAAGGAACAGCTCTTGGTGATCGCAAGTGTACATCAAAGCTGGCATATCTTGAAGAGCTGATCGACAGATACTATCTGGGAGATAAGGATGAAGAAAAGCTTCAGGAAGGGCTTTATGCAGGTCTTCTCTATGGGCTGAATGATCCTTATTCCAGATATTATACAGCAGAGGAATACGATTCTGAGAATTCTTCTAATGAGGGAAGCTATGTGGGAATCGGCATTCTTATGGAGAAGAACAAAGAAGGCGGAGTAAAGATTGTTGAATGCTATGAGGGCGGTCCCGGAGAAAAAGCAGGACTGGAGGAAGGGGACATCATCAGTGCCATTGACGGGGAAGATATCACAGAGGATGAAGTATCTGATGTTGCAGACATTGTCCGCAATTCAGATAAAGACAGTGTGGTGCTTACTGTTCACAGAGAAGGTGCAGAAGATGCCATGGAAATTACAGTCCCTGTCACAGATGTGGAATTACCGTCTGTTTTCCATGAAATGCTGGATTCTAAAATCGGCTACATCCGCATTACACAGTTTACAGGCGTTACCGGCGAACAGTATCAGGAAGCTTTTGATGACCTGCAAAAACAGGGAATGGAGAAAATGATCGTGGATCTCCGCTATAATCCGGGTGGACTTCTTGATTCTGTCTGTGATGTCCTGCGGAAAATCCTTCCGGAAGGACTGATCGTTTACACCGAAGATAAGGACGGAAACAGAGAAGAGGAAAAATGTGATGGCAAAAACGAACTCCGGATTCCGCTTGCAGTCCTGGTAAATGAAAGCAGTGCCAGTGCATCAGAGATTTTTGCCGGTGCAGTGCAGGATTATGGTATTGGAACGATTGTCGGAACAACCACTTACGGAAAAGGCGTGGTACAGTCTATCCGCCAGCTCTCAGACGGAAGTGCCATTAAACTGACTGTTGCCAACTACTATACTCCAAAAGGAAACAACATCAATAAAACAGGAATCAAACCTGATATAGAGGTTTCTCTGGATACCAGCCTGCTGAATAAGAATAAAGACGAGATTACCCATGATGAGGATAATCAGCTGCAGGAAGCGATTAAGGCAGTTGAGAAGGAAAAGTAGTTGTTTGGCTGATAGTTTGATGTTATACTGTATATATCTGTATTTATAATAGAAGGAATTTCTTCCTGTATTTCCCTCTTCAGATAAGGTTCCGGATTTTTAAGACACTCGACCAGTTCCCGTAAATTTTTTACTCCTGCTACCGGCACATCCCTGATCAGTCTTCCTTCTTTCAGATTCTCATAGGGAACTACGCAAAAACGACTGCCCAAACTTCTTGCACACAACACAATCGGCAGGATTCCGGATATCCCATGGATTTCTCCGTCCAGACCGATCTCCCCTGCCATCATAACTCTGCTGACAACCTGAGGGCTGATCATCTCAAAAGCAGCCAACACTGCTGCTGCCACCGGTACATCAAAACCGGCTCCCTCTTTCTTCATGTCTGCAGGAGCAAAATTGACGGTAATTCTCTTTGGTGGAAACTGATAACCATTATTCTTGAGTGCTGTGCGTACCCGTTCCTGCGCTTCCTTTACCTGCGCAGAAGGAAATCCTACCATGATAAAGGAAGGAAGTCCGTTACTTACATCAGCTTCTACCTGCACAGGGCATACTTCCACCCCAAAAATTGCAGCTGATAATACACTTGCAAACAAATATAAACTCCTTTCTTCCGGCATAAATCTCCCCCGATATTTATGCTCACCAAAAAATATATAACAATTCGTTACTGTTCACTCCGTTCACAGTAACGTAGCCAAAATTCATTCCAGATTGCCTGCGGCAATGGAATTTTGGCTTGTATGTCTCGCCAAACAGCGGACGACTGAATAGTTACATCACTTAAATTGTATTGGAAATTATTTCAGAAATCAGATTTGAAAAAGATTATTTTTATAATAGACCATTTTGCTCTGTTTTGCAACCGTTCATTTTGTTCTGTTTTATACTTTTTTCAGTACATAATCTGCGAAGGCTTTTCACAGATCATGTTTGGGAGTACACTACAAAACAGAGAGGTGAACTATATGAAATTTCAGCGTATTCAGGATTTACGTACAGATGCTGACATGTCACAGAAACAGCTCAGCGAAATTCTTCACATCAGCCAGCGTTCCTACTCTCACTATGAGACAGGTTCACGCAATATCCCGGTTGAAATGCTTATCAGACTGGCAAATTATTACGATATAAGTGTTGATTATCTGGTAGGACGCACTGATAAAAAAGAGATGAATAAATAAGTAAAATCACTTTTTTTAATATAAAAGGATTCCTGTAACTGTTTATGTTACTGAATCCTTTTATATTTTTTGTATCTTTTATTCTTTTATCATAACAGTATCCACAGAAGGATGGACTTTTGCACCCTCCGCTTTTGTTTTTGTCTTAATATTCACATAAAGACGACCATTATCAAAGGTAAGATAACCCTTTGCTACATTTCCCAGCGAGTCTGTAAACGAGAATCTGGTTGCATTTCCTGCGACGGATTTCTTTACTTTTGCCTTGCAGGTGGCTGTCTTTTTCTTATTTGTCTGTGAATAAGTAAAGGTAACCGACTTCTGACTGAGTTTCTTAATTTTGATCTTAACCCTGCCGTTCTTACTGCGCCAGGTTCCCAGATAATCCTCCGGGTTAAAAACATAAGCCCGTTCCAGAACCGGTGTTGGCGTTGCCGTAGGAATCGGTGTTGGGGTAGGTGTGGGCGTAGCTGCAGGTGTCGGTGTTACAGTGGGAACTCTTTCCAGTGCCGCGATCGCTTCTGCTTTTCTCTGCTCTCTGTCCACATTCTTTCTGTGTTGAAGCAGCAGAGTGCCTGCCAGCATAAGCAGGATAAACAGGATAATTACAATTATCAGAAGTTTTATAAGTCTTTTTTTCTTTTTATTCCGTTTCTGTTTCCCGTTGTTTGTTACCGACAAATCTGCATCTCCTCTTCTGTTTCTTGTTCGTTACTTATTCTTTTCCATCCCAGCAATAGGTACAGAGTTTACATGGTGAAATTCCAATGGAAGCTTTCAGATCATCAAGTCTGTGGAATTTCAGTGATGTGAAATTCAGCTCCTTACGGATTTCTTCCAGCATTTCTTTATAATTTGTTGAATTTGGATCTGCATAGTCTGCCAGGACTTTATCACTGACATTCTCTCCCTCGCGTTTGGCGATCACACGTCTTGTGATCAGATCCATCTCCGATTTAGAACGTGAGAAATTCAGATATTTGCATCCATAAAGTAAAGGCGGACACGCAGGACGGATATGTACTTCCTTTGCACCATTTCTGTAAAGAAATTCCGTTGTTTCTCTTAACTGTGTTCCACGTACAATAGAATCATCGATCATCAGAAGGCTCTTATCCTTGATCAGACGATGTACAGGAATCAGCTTCATTCTTGCGATAAGATTTCTCTGGCTCTGCTGTGTAGGCATAAATGATCTTGGCCAGGTTGGTGTATATTTGATAAACGGACGGGCAAAAGGCACACCGGACTGGTTCGCATATCCGATCGCATGGGCAATACCGGAATCCGGAACACCGGCTACAATATCGGGATTTACTTCTCCCCTGTCTCTCCTGGCCAGCATATCACCGCAATGATAACGCATTTCTTCTACATTCACACCCTCATATGCCGAAGTAGGATATCCGTAATATACCCAGAGGAAAGAACAGATTCGCATCTCTTCCCCTGGTTTCTGCAGGGTTTCCACACCGTCCGGAGTCACTGCAACAATTTCTCCGGGGCCCAGTTCTTTCAGGTCTTCATATCCAAGATTCAGGTATGCAAAGCTTTCAAAAGACACACAACAGGCATCTTCTTTCTTTCCCACGATCAGTGGAGTCCTTCCCAGACGGTCACGTGCTGCCAGAATCCCCTTTGGTGTCAGGATCAGCATGGTCATGGAACCTTCTATCACTTCCTGCGCATAACGGATTCCCTCAATCATGTTGTCTTTCTGATTGATCAGTGCAGCTACCATTTCTGTGGGATTTACGCTTCCTCCACTCATTTCCAGAAAATGAGTGCATCCGTTTTTAAAACAGTTGGCAATCAGTTCATCCATGTTATTGATCTTTCCAACTGTGGTAATTGCAAAGTTGCCAAGATGAGAGCGCACCAGAAGAGGCTGAGGTTCATTATCTGAAATACATCCGATTCCCAGATTTCCCTCCATCTCACCAATGTCACCATCAAATTTGGTCCTGAACGGCGCATTTTCAATGTTATGAATCACGCGGTCAAAACCACGTTTCTTATCATACACTGCCATTCCGCCTCTGCGTGTTCCCAGATGGGAATGATAATCAATTCCGAAGAAAAGGTCCAGAATGCAACTGGACTTTGATGCTACTCCAAAAATTCCACCCATTATCGTATTCTCCTTTTGTTCATCATCTTCAGGCAACTTTTATCATAATCCTCTTCGATAATCCATTTAAAAAGATTACTATAGCCCGTTTCATAACGTTTTCCTTCACTATAACAGTTCTTATCCTGCCAAATTGCTGTAAAAACAGTTATATCACACAACACTCCCATTATATAGAATGAAAATTTAGAAGTAAAGAGTTTTAATCTTATTTCTTTTCCTTGATGATACCTGTTCTGTATGCATCCAGCAGCTGGATCAATTCCTGTATTCTCTCTTTCAGCGCATGACCTGTATCTGTATCACCCACAAGCTGGCGTCTGGACATGTAGCTGACTGCCACGCGGTTCGATACAATATCAGTCTCTCTTGCCACAGCATCTGCTTTGGACGTAAACGGTTCATGAGCAGTAAGATTCAGTCCATAGGAATTATAGATCAGCGTATATCCGGCAATTCCCGTTACTTTCTGATATGGCTTGGGAAAACCACCGTCAATCACGATAACCTTTCCATCACATTTTACAGGACTTTCTCCTTCACTCTGGTGTACCGGAACATGGCCATTGATGATATGCCCTTTTTCCGGATCCAGACCAAATTCACGAAGCATATTATCTACCACTTCTTCATTCTCCCAGAGGCGGTAATAAGCATTCTTCTTCTCTTCATGTGTAGAAGAATCCTCTATGAAATATCTTTCAAAAGTACTCATCTTGCTCTTGCCAAACAATGGTGAATTCGGAGCTGCCCAGATATACCACATAATATCTCTGCCCTTCTTCTGTTCTTCTTTTCCTACAGAATAGAATGCTCTGCGCACATAGGTTTCCAGTACATCATACAGTTCTTTTCCCTTGTAGCTTTTTCCATAAATCTGTACTTCCCGGAATGTTCCGTCTTCATTCAGAGGAATGCTTCCATGAAACAGAAGATTTCCGTTATATACTGTATAAAGCCCGCCTTTGTCAAGTAGGAGACGGATGTGGTTTTGCAGTTTTTCACAGTTTCTGAATGCAGAGGACAGTTTGTCCATAACTTCTTTTTCTCCGGCTGTAAGTTCGTATGGATGTTTCCAGTCAATAGTCGGAAAATTATTGTCGCGAAGCGGATATTCTTTTCCGTCAGGCAGTGTGATCGTCCCTTTTTCCGGATTGATCCGATGAAGAAGTGCTCTGTCTTCCATCTGGAATTCTTTATGTCTGCGCACCAGTTTACCTTCTAATTTAAACTGGATCACAGCAATAGCCTTGTGCATTTTTTTGCCCAGTTCTTCCTCAAGAACATTATAATTGAAAGCACCTTTCATAGCAAAAATCTCGCAGGGATCATCCTTATACACCTCCATCACAAAGGTCGCCAGAGGAAGCATATTGATTCCGTATCCATCCTCAAGAATATCCAGATTTCCGTAACGGATACTGTTTCTTACCACTGTTGCAATACAGGCTTTCTGTCCTGCTGCCGCACCCATCCAGACAACATCATGGTTTCCCCACTGAATATCCAGGGAGTGATACTGCATCAGGCGATCCATAATGAAATGTGGAGCAGGACCTCTGTCATAAATATCCCCCAGAATATGTAAATGATCCACGACCAGACGCTGGATCAGTTCTGCAAGCGCAATGATAAAATTCTCCGCACTGCCGATCTCAATGATCGTATTTACAATAGAATCATAATATGCCTCTTTATCGAGAACTTCCGCTTTCTCTGTGATCAGTTCTTCGATCACATAGGCATAATCTGCAGGAAGAGCTTTTCGTACTTTGGACCTGGTATATTTGGAGGCTGTTGTCTTACAGATTTCAATAAGACGGTAGAGCGTGATCTTATACCAGTTTTCCATATCTTCTTCCGTATCTTTGACAAGATCCATCTTCTCTTTCGGATAATAGATCAGAGTTGCCAGAGAACGCTTATCATTGTTACTTAATGTATGTCCAAACACATCATCAATCTTCTTCCTCACTGCACCGGAACCATTTCTGAGCACATGTGAAAACGCCTGATACTCCCCATGAAGGTCTGACATAAAGTGTTCCGTTCCCTTTGGAAGGTTCAGAATCGACTGGAGATTAATAATCTCCGTAGACGCTTTTCCAATTGTAGGATAAATTTCTGCAAGTCTCTGTAAATATCTAAGTTCGTCTTTCTTCATATCCATCTCCTGTTATCATATATTATGATGTCAGGGCATTTTATGTTGCTGTCTGCACCATGCCCTGCAACACACTTTGCGGTCACAGAATTTATGCTCATCCTGTAAAGTCAAATAATGACATCTGGTTCGACTGCGGGATATCTCCGAATAATTTCAGATCATCCATCAGATCAATAACCGTTTTGCTGACCTTTGTTCTGTCGCGGAAGTCGTCTTTTGACAAGAATTTTCCCTGTTTTGCAGCATCAACCACTGCATCTGCCGCCTTATCTCCCAGTCCGTCAATAGTTGCAAGTGACGGCATCAGTTTCCCATCCACGATCTGAAATCTCTGTGCCTTGGCAGTATAAAGATCAATCGGTACAAATTCAAATCCACGTGCGTACATTTCCTGTACAATACGCATATCCTTCAGGGTATCCAGTTCTTTTTTAGATGCTGAATCACCTTTTTTGCGAATTTCTGCCATATAATACTCCAGGCGTTCCTTTCCCATACACATCATCTCATAGGAGAACGCTGTGGCGCGGATACTGAAATATGCCGCATAGTATGCCAGTGGCTGAAACACCTTATACCACGCAATTCTGTACGCCATCATAACGTATGCTGCTGCATGAGCCTTCGGGAACATATACTTGATCAGCTTACAGGACCAGATATACCAGTCCGGAACTCCATGCTCTTTCATGGTCTCGATCCACTCATCACGAAGACCTTTTCCCTTACGGACGCTCTCCATGATCGTAAACGCAAGGCCACTTTCCACTCCTTTTCCGATAAGGTAGATCATAATATCGTCTCGGGTACAGATAGCTGTGGAAATGGTTGCCTTACCCTCCTGGATCAACACCTGGGCATTACCCAGCCATACATCCGTACCATGGGAAAGTCCCGCGATACGCACCAGATCCGAAAATGCTTTCGGCGCAGCGTCGATCAACATCTGCATCGCAAAATCTGTACCAAACTCCGGAATTCCAAGTGTACCAAGCTTCGTGCCGCCGATGTCCTCCGGTTTGATACCAAGTGCTTCCGTATTATGGAACAAAGACATAACATCTTTATCATCCAGCGGAATCGTCTTCGCATCCAGTCCGGTCAGATCTTCCAGACGACGAATCATCGTCGGATCATCATGACCGAGAATATCAAGTTTCAACAGGTTATGGTCGATGGAATGGTACTCAAAATGTGTTGTAATAATATCGGTTGTTGTGTCGTTCGCCGGATGCTGGATCGGCGTGAACGAATAAATCTCCTCATGCTTTGGCAGCACGATCATACCACCCGGATGCTGTCCGGTTGTACGTTTCACGCCTGTCAGTCCCAAAGCGATACGTTCCATCTCACAACGCCGTTTTACCTGCTCATGCTCTTCGTAATATTTGTACACATATCCAAATGCGGTTTTCTCTGCCAGAGAACCAATCGTTCCCGCACGGAATGCCTTTCCCTTTCCAAAAAGTTCCTCTGTATAAGCATGTGCTTTGGGCTGATACTCACCAGAGAAATTCAAATCAATATCCGGCTCTTTATCGCCATAGAAACCAAGGAATGTCTCAAACGGAATATCGTGTCCTTCCTTCGTCATCAGCGTGCCACACTTTGGGCATTTCCGGTCAGGCATATCACAACCAGACTGTCCTTCGAACTGTTTCACAAAATCCGAATCAAAATCCGTAAAATAACACTTCGGACAGATGTAGTGTGCCGGAAGTGGATTTACTTCCGTGATACCTGCCATCGTCGCAACAAAGGACGAACCAACCGAACCTCGGCTGCCTACCAGATAGCCATCGCCGTTCGATTTCCAAACCAGCTTCTGTGCGATGATATACATAACCGCAAATCCATTCGAGATAATAGAATGCAGTTCCCGTTTCAGTCTCGCCTCTACGATCTCCGGCAGATTCGGTCCATAGATCTCATGCGCTTTGTCATAACAGATCGTCGTCAGTGTCTCATCGGAATTATCAATGATCGGCGGGCATTTATCCGGTCGTACCGGTGAGATACGCTCAATCATATCATTGATTTTATTTGTATTTGTAATAACGACTTCTTTTGCAAGATCACTGCCTAAATACTGGAACTCTGCAAGCATCTCATCCGTTGTACGGAAAAACAGCGGTGGCTGACGGTCTGCATCATGGAAGCCCTTTCCCGCCATCATGATCCGCCGGTATACCTCATCCTCCGGATCGAGAAAATGCACATCACAGGTTGCAACGACCGGCTTGCCAAACTGTTTGCCTAGATCGCAGATCTTCCGGTTGACATCCTGCAGATCTTCCACGGTCTTTACCGGTGCTTTCTCATCATCAAGCAGGAACATGTTGTTTCCAACCGGCTGGATCTCATAGTAATCATAGAAATTACAAAGTCTTGTGATTTCATCCTCGCCCTCTCCGTACAATACTGCACGGTAAAGCTCGCCCGCCTCACAGGCGGAGCCAATGATCAGACCTTCCCGGTATTTGTTGATCAGACTCTTCGGCATACGTGGACGCCGGTTAAAATATGTCAGATGCGACTCAGAAATCAGACGGTACAGATTCACTCGTCCAACCTCATTTGCCGCCAATATGATACCATGATACGTTTTTGCTTTCCGGATTGCATCCGGAGATGCAGCACCCGCTTCGTTTAACTCATGGATCGTTGTAATACCTTTTTCTTTGATCATCTTGATCATCTTGACGAAGATTTCGGCTGTAGCAGCCGCATCATCGCAGGCTCTGTGGTGATGCTCATTTACAACACCAAACTGCTTACATAGACGATCCAGTGTATATTTACCAAGCTCTGGAAGCAGGATATGCGCCAGTGTCATCGTATCCACGATCGTACTGTCAAACACCAGTCCCAGCCGCTTTGCATTCTCCCGTATAAATCCGGTATCAAAGGTGGCATTGTGCGCAACTACACTTGCATCGCCAATATACTCTAAAAATTTCGGCAGGATCACTTCAATCGTTGGTGCATTCTGCACCATCGCATCCGTGATGGATGTAAGCTTCGTGATCGTATACGGAATCGGCACCTCTGGATTGACAAATTCAGAGAATGTATCCTGTATTCTTCCATCCTTGATCCGCACGGCACCGATCTCAATGATACGATTATTTGTCGGGCTTAAGCCTGTGGTTTCTATATCAAATACCACATATTCCGAATCAATCTTCTGTCCTTTTTCGTTCTGGATTAGTCCCTTTACATCATCGACAAAATAGCCCTCTACACCATAGATGATTTTAAAGTCCTCGCCTTTTTTGAGCTGGTGATTTGCAATCGGGAATGCCTGTACAACACCATGATCGGTGATTGCAAGCGCCTTCATGCCCCATTCCTTCGCGCGGGCAATAACTTTTTCGATGCCAACCACACTGTCCATCTCGCTCATGACCGTATGCAGATGCAGCTCGACACGTTTTTCAAGCGCGTTATCCATCCGTTTCTCCCGGAAATCATTTGCCGGTTTGATTCCGGCAACGGATGAAAAGGTGATTTCCTTACTGTAGCTGTCATACATTGGCACACCTTTTATGATATAGAATTTTCCCTTCTGCAATTCATCCAGCAACGGTCCCCGGTCATCCGGTGACACAAACAACTTGAACATGATCGTATCTGTAAAATCGGTGATCGCACCTGTGATGATAAACTTTCCACTCCGCAGCTCACGATCTTCCAACGCAATTACCTGTCCATGGATACAACATTCACCGGTACCTTCTTCGAGTGCCTCAATCTTGACAATATCCGCCTCACAGTTTCTGCCATAGAACACATCCGGGTCCTGTGACTGCTGCTTGCGATAACTTCCATAATCGCCTTTCCCTGAGAATTTGCGATCGGATCTGGCACCTGCGCCATAGGATTTGGCTGCTGCAGCCGCTGGTTTTGCACTGGATGCAGCTAGCTGTGGGGACTTCGGTGCATCTGTCTTTGCAGCCGTTTTTGCTTCTGCCTGTTTATTTTCATCCTTGGAGTCCTTTTTATCTTCTGCATTCTTCTCTTTTTCCGAAGCATCCGAAGCAGCTTTTGCCGCCTGCAATTCTGCATTTTTCTCCTCGATCGTACGGAGCTCCTGCTGTAAGCGCAGGGCATTTGCCTGCCGCAGCTTTGTTTTCTGCTCTAAGGAATAGCTGAATCCAACTTCGATTTCTTTTCCAAAATGATCACGAAAATAAGACACGAGAAAATCCCGTATCAGCTTTTCATGTTCCTTTGCAACTGAGGAATGTTCCACCGCAATACTGATCACATCCTCGTTATAATACCACTCCGCCCGGCTCATCAACCGAAATGCAATCCGGCTGATGCTGCGCAGTTCCTCTAACAGGCTTTCTTTATAATTCTCCGCAATCTGTCTCACATCATATTGTTCCGATAGCTGATATCGCATAAATATCTGGATTTTCTTTCCTGCACCACCCATATGATATGCATACTGTGTCAGCAATGCTTCCATACGGGTAATCATATGATATGGGATCAGGTGGTCACTTTGCAGTGTAACAATCATCTGTTTTTTTGTCTCGTAGGTTTTGATACTCTCCACCTGCGTATCCGAAAAAAGGGCATCAAGTTCCGCTCCACCCTTAAAAGCCGGAAATACATTACAAAATGTTTTGTTATCCACGTTTTTACTCCTCTTCCCAGTGATCCAGCTCGTACTTCAGTGCTGCAAGCAGATTCTCCTGTGGAACTTTCTTAATGATCTCACCGTGCTTCATCAGAAGTCCCTCACCATTGCCGCCTGCAATACCAAGATCTGCCTCCCGTGCCTCACCAGGTCCGTTTACCGCACAGCCCATCACAGCAACCTTGATTGACAGATGGTCATAGCCGGCAATCAGTTTCTCTACATCATTCGCAAGTCCGATCAGGTCGATCTTTGTTCTGCCACAAGTCGGACAGGACACGAGCTCGATTCCATCCTTGCGCAACCCTAACGTCCGCAGGATCAGCTTTGCCGATGTAATCTCCTCAACCGGATCTCCCGTCAGAGACACACGCATCGTATCGCCGATTCCCTGTCCTAAAATCATACCAAGCCCTACCGCAGACTTGATATTGCCACGATAGACTGTTCCAGCCTCTGTAATTCCAACATGCAGAGGATAACTCGTCTGTTCCGCAATCAATTCATGCGCATGTACACACATCATAACATCCGAACTCTTGATACTGATCACAAGGTTATCATAATCACATTCTTCGATCATCCGTACCTTATCAAGTGCAGACTCCACGATACCTTCCGCTGTCACGCCACCATATTTTTCAACCAGATTCCGCTCTAAGGAACCGGAATTCACACCGACACGAATCGGAATATTCCGCTCTTTCGCTACTTTTACAACCTTCTTCAGATTCTCTTCTCCGCCGATATTTCCCGGATTGATCCGAATCTTATCTGCACCATATTCCATCGCAAGAATCGCAAGCCGATAGTCAAAATGAATATCTGCCACGATTGGAATATGGATCTGTTCCTTGATCTTATCAAATGCCTTTGCAGCCGCCTCGGTATTCGCGGTGGAACGGATGATCTGACAGCCTGCCTTCTCCAGCTCCAGAATCTGCGCCACGGTTGCGTCTACATCAGATGTCTCTGTATTTGTCATAGACTGAATCGCAATCGGATTGCCGCCACCGATCACGACACCGCCAATATTTATCATTCTCGTCGTATCTCTGTGTGGAAGTGTTTTTTTCGTTCCGTATCTCATAATCACAACCCCTTTTCTAACCTTTTAGAAAAATGCATTCTTAATATCATTAAAGAATACTACAACCATCAATACCATAAGTAACGCAAATCCGATGAAGTTCACAATCGCTTCCTTCTCCTGTGGAATCTTCTTTCTACGGATTGCCTCAATAAACAGGAACAACAGTCTGCCGCCATCCAGTGCCGGAATCGGAAGCAGGTTCATGATACCCAGATTCACACTCAGCAAGATACTCCAGTTTAAAAGATTCAGTATTACATTGATTACTGCCTCTTTCTGCGTTGTGCTGATATCCTTTGCCTCTTCAATCACTTCGTTCATGGCACTTCCAACACCAACGGGACCCATGATATCTCCATTTTTCACACCGCCAGTCACAATCATCCGAAGTCCTGTCACCGTCGCTTTCACCCAATATCGAAGCTCCAGACCTGCATATTTGATATCATTTCCAAATCCGGTGGACGCGACATAACCTCCAGCAACTCCAAGTTTATAATTTCCTTCATTGTCCACCTTTGGTGTTACAACAACCGATTCCTTTGAACCATCTGCATGCTCAATCGAAAGTGTTACCGGCTTGGAAGGATTCTCTGCCTGCATATAGAGTAAAATCTCACGATAATTATAAATCTTCTTGCCATTAATCGCTGTCACTGTATCTCCAACAACGATTCCAGCATCCTCCGCCGCAGAATGTTCTACCACGGTTGTAAGTCTGGCAGGATCACAGCCCGTAAAATGAATCAATACAATTGAAAAAACAAATGCCAGAATAAAGTTAAACACAGGCCCCGCCGCAATCACCAGAATCCGTGCCAGCAGCGGCTTGTTGTTAAACGCATTCTCATCTTCACTCTCACCATCTTCCCCCATCATCATGCAGTACCCACCAATCGGCAGT
>ERZ773115.2263-NODE-2263-length-15484-cov-11.551040_pt1 | contig 15484 bp, 19 predicted proteins | sample MGYA00511116_ERZ773115 | MGnify/ENA primary metagenome ERZ773115 (study PRJEB29015, sample SAMEA2737869) | human gut metagenome | biome: human gut; feature: human-associated habitat; material: faeces | place: China | collected 2012 ... | reverse complement strand
GCTTCGGCTGGGAGCACAATGCGGGCCTGCGCCCGGTTTCGGCGCTCAAAACCCGCATCGTGCAGATCAAGCGTCTCGAAGCGGGCGACGCCGTGGGCTACGGGCGCGCCGGGAAATTGCTGCGGCCGACCGTGACGGCGACCGTGCCGATCGGTTACGCCGACGGGCTGGACCGTCATCTGGGGTGCGGACGCTGGTCGATGCGCGTGGCCGGGCGGCCTGCGCCGATCGTGGGCCGCGTCTGCATGGACAGCTGCATGATCGACATCACGGACATTCCGGGCGTCGGCGAGGGCGACGAAGTGACGGTTTTCTCCGCCGAGCCGGGCAACGACCTCGAAACGATGGCCCGGGTGCTCGACACGATACCTTACGAGATTATGACGTCGGTCTCGTCGCGTGTGAAACGAATCTACCTCAAGGAATAAGGCGCGGAGCGCAATTCATAATTCAGAATTCACAATTCAGAATTATGCCTGCGAACCTAATTAATTATGCATTATGAATTCTGAATTTGGAATTTTATACCTGATTCCCTGTCCGATTTCGGACGAAACGGCGCCGTGGGACGTGCTGCCTGCGGCCAACCGGGCCGTGATGGATGCGCTGGACTACTTCATCGTCGAGAACACCCGCACGGCGCGGCGTTTCCTGTCGAAAGCCGGCATCGCGCGGCCCATCGGCGAACTGGAATTCCGCGAACTGAACGAGCACACCGCGGCCGGCCGCGAAATCGAGGAGCTGATCGCGCCGCTGCTCGAAGGCGAGCTGCTGACGACCGACCTGAAGGCGGTGGGCCACGGCGTCTACCTCTTCGCAGGCAAAACGCCCGAGCAGCAGACCGCCGCGTGGGAGCGTTTCACCGCGCTTGCGCGCGCGGGCAAGGTCGTGAGTGCGTGGGCGGTCGAAAACGGCCTTGCCGAGGCGGTGATGAAGATGTCCTTCGGCAACGAGATCGGCTTCGCCGCGGAAAATACGGTGCTTGACTGGTTCGCCCCCATGCCAGGCGCGATTGTCGCCGAACTGAGCGATGAAGTCTCCGACGCCGTGCGCATCGGCGTCACCACAGCGGAAAAGGCCATTGCCCTCGGCGCGGACAGTGCCTCCATCGAAGAGCTTGCCGCGCTGAACGACGCCGTGCTCGAAGCCGTCTACCCGACAAAGACGCGGGACAGCGGCACGGTTGAGAGCTTTTCCCATGAAACGAAGACGCGCGTCGCCCCCGCCGTCAAGCAGGTGCGTCCGAAGGCGCTCATCCCCGTTTTCCCCGGCACGAACTGCGAGTACGACACGCAGCGCGCGCTTTCGGAGGCAGGCGCGGACGCCGAGCAATTCATCGTCCGCAACCTCACGAGCGCCGATGTCGCAGACAGCGTCGAGCGCTTTGCCGCTGCCGTCAGGACCGCACAGATGATCGTCATTCCCGGCGGCTTCTCCGGCGGCGACGAGCCGGACGGCAGCGCCAAGCTCATCACCGCGTTTTTCCGCAACGCCGCCGTCCGCGAGCAGGTGACGGCGCTGCTCGAGCAGCGCGACGGCTTGATGCTCGGCATCTGCAACGGCTTCCAGGCGCTCATCAAGCTTGGCCTCGTGCCCTACGGAAGGATCATGGATACCGACGAATCCTTCCCGACACTCACCTACAATGTCATCGGCCGCCACCAGTCCAAGCTCGTGCGCACGCGCGTGTGCTCGACGCGATCTCCGTGGCTTGCGGGAACAGAGATGGGAGATATTTACACCGTTCCCATTTCGCACGGCGAGGGGCGTTTTCTCGCCTCGCAGGAGCTGATCGAACAGCTTGCCGCAAACGGCCAGATTGCCACGCAGTATGCAGGCCTTGACGGATATGCTACAATGGATACTGCTTTCAATCCCAACGGCTCCGTCTGCGCCATCGAGGGCATCACCTCCCCCGACGGGCGGGTGTTTGGCAAAATGGGGCACAGCGAGCGCATCGGCCCCGCGCTTTACCGAAACGTGCCGGGGACTTACGATATGCACCTGTTCGCCTCGGCGGTGCGTTACTTCAAAAAATAGGAGGGCAAGTCATGGCCTATTACTATCCCGATCCGTCTCATACCTTCAGCGAGTACCTGCTCGTACCGGGCTACACCTCGGAGGAGTGCGTGCCCGACCGCGTTTCGCTCAAAACGCCGCTGGTCAAATACCGCAAGGGGCAGGAGGACTGCCCCATCAGCCTGAATATCCCGATGGTCTCGGCGATCATGCAGTCGGTGTCGAACGACACGCTCGCCGTCGCGCTTGCCAAGGAGGGCGGGCTTTCGTTCATCTTCGGCTCGCAGTCCATCGAAAGCGAGGCGGAGATGGTGCGCCGCGTGAAGAGCAGCAAGGCGGGCTTCGTCGTCAGCGCCTCGAATCTCACGCCTGAGCACACGCTGGCCGATGTGCTCGCGCTCAAGGAGAAAAACGGCTTCTCCACCGTCGCCATCACTGAGGACGCCATGCCCAACGGGAAACTCCTCGGCATCGTCACGAGCCGTGACTACCGCGTCAGCCGCATGAGCACAGACCTCAAGGTGCGCGATTTTATGACGCCGCGCGAAAAGCTCATCACTGCTCCCTCCTCCACCACGCTCAAGGAGGCCAACGACATCATTTGGGAGCACAAGCTCAACGCTCTGCCCATTGTGGATGAGAACGACTGCCTGCGCTACTTCGTTTTCCGCAAGGACTACGCCGAGCACAAGGAGCACCCCCTCGCCCTCCAGGACGCGCAAAAGCGCTATCTGGTCGGCGCGGGCATCAACTCCCACGACTACCACGAGCGCATCCCCGCGCTTGTTGAGGCGGGCGCGGATATTCTCTGCATTGACTCGTCCGAGGGCTACTCTGTCTGGCAGAAGAAGGTCATTGACTTCGTGCGTGAGAACTACGGCAATACCGTGAAGATTGGCGCGGGCAATGTGGTCGACCGCGACGGTTTCCGCTTCCTCGCCGAGTGCGGCGCAGACTTTGTCAAGGTCGGCATCGGCGGCGGTTCCATCTGCATCACGCGCGAGACCAAGGGCATCGGCCGCGGTCAGGCGACCTCTCTCATCGAGGTCTCCGCCGCGCGCGACGAATATTTCCGCGAAACGGGCGTCTATGTTCCCATCTGCTCCGACGGCGGCATCGTCCACGACTATCACATGACGCTCGCCCTCGCCATGGGCGCGGACTTTCTGATGCTCGGCCGCTACTTCGCCCGCTTTGACGAATCGCCCACGAATAAGCTCCTTGTCAACGGCGTGTATGTCAAGGAATACTGGGGCGAGGGCTCGAACCGCGCGCGCAACTGGCAGCGCTACGACCTCGGCGGCAAGACGGGTCTTGCCTTTGAGGAGGGCGTGGATTCCTATGTCACCTACGCAGGCTCTTTGCAGGATAATGTCGCGCGTAGCCTTTATAAGGTCAAATCCACCATGTGCAACTGCGGCGTGACCACGATCCCCGATCTTCAGAAGAACGCGAAGCTCACGCTCGTCTCCGCCACCAGCATCGTCGAGGGCGGCTATCACGATGTGATGCTCCGCTCCACCGGCAAGGGGAATGACTGAGCAGGGGCGCGCCAATTGACAACGCAAAGCGCATCCAGCTTATCGCTTATTGGGCGTAGATTTTCAGAAATTCGCGGATCTGCGCCGCGTTCAGCTTTTTTCGCAGGGCAAAAAAACGGCGGCTCGAAAGCCGCTGCACATAACGCTTATCAAAAACAACGATGACCCTTGGCCGATCTCCTGCGTTTCACGGCCAAGGGTCATCCATGGTTCTTAATATCTAACATCATTGACTACCTCTCTTTCTGCGGAGTCACGGCATACAAGATCTTTCCTGTGCTGGGGTGCTCTCTGCTATGCAATGCACCGTTGCGCGGTTCTCATGATGCGGGGAACATTGGAGTGTTTTTCTCAGATCCCTTGCAGCCGTCTTCCCCGTGCCGCCATGGCTCGGGGGTATCCTCACTGTACATTGGTCTCACCCTTTCTTTTTGTACTTAAAGGATAGCATCTTTTTGTGGGGACTGCAATTCGCAAAACAGCAGAAAAAAGCAGTGAAAAACTGTTTAAACTGATGAAATTCTGCACGGTCCCGAATTTTCACTTGACCGATTTATCGCTTTATCATATAATACTATGCCCTGACCTCCGGCGTGGATGTGAAAACGCTCTCAGGCATCCTGGGTCATACCCGGGCGACCTTCACGCTGGACACCTACACCCACACCACCGGCGATATGCAAAAGAGGGCGGCAGAGATCGTAGATGAATTTTTGACCGATATTTTCGGAGAGGAGCTGAAGCCGTGGCAAGAAAATGAAAAAACGGAGAAGGAACTGTCCGCCTGAGAAAGGACGGCCGATGGGAAGGACGCGTGGTCATCGGCTACGATGACAAGGGTCTGCCGAAAACGAAAAATGTGCTGGCTAAAACAAAATCAGAGTGTGTGGAGAAGCTGAAAACGCTGAAGGACGCCCTCGCGCCGCCCGCGCCTCCGAGGATCAAGGCGGATATGCCATTCGGGGACTGGATGGAGCACTGGTATGAGACGCAAAGCAGACCTGCCGCCCGTCCCGGCACACGGCGGATCTACGAAGGCTACCTCCGGCTGTACATCAGACCGGGGCTGGGTCATATCCCGCTGAACAGGCTGACCGCGAAGGATATGCAGCAGTTCTTCGTCTGGCTGAAAACAGAGGGGCGTGCGGACCAATCGGACGGTGAAACGGGGCTGGCGGACTCCCAGCTCCGCAACATCCACAGCCTGTGTTGGCGGGCACTGGAAAAGGCAGTATCGGGAAACCTGATTCCACAGAACCCAGCGTCCGGCTGCAAGCTGCCGCCCGCCCGAAAAGGGGAAATGAATCTCCTCTCGCGGGAGGCCATGCAGAAGCTGCTGATCCAGGCGAAGGAGGAAAAGTACTACGAGTTGTTCCTGCTGGAATTTGCCACAGGACTGCGGCTGGGAGAGCTGACGGTCCTGCAATGGGAGGACCTGAATTTGACCACGGGCGAACTGCGAATCAGCAAGCAGGCGGTGGTCATAGGCTCGGAGGTGGTGGTCACCGAGCTGAAAACAAAGGCGGCGGTACGCACCCTGCTCCTGCCGCCCAAAGTGCTGGAGGTGTTCAGAGAGTACCGGAAAAGGAATGTTTCCAGATGGCTGTTCCCGTCCCCCAAGAAGGAGGACTCTCCTCTGCTGCCCTCGGTGGTGCGCCAGCGGCTGCACAGGCTGTTGGACCACGCGGGCTGTGAGCGGATGCGCTTTCATGATCTGCGGCACCCGTATGTCAAGCACACGACAAAAATTTTTAGCTTGCGCTTGATGGATTCTCAAGCGCAGGCTTATCCTGATGCTCGGCGAAAAACTCGCGGAGTTTGTCAGCTTCATCGGGGAGGACAAAACCGAAGCCCAGTCCGCCCATTCTGCAATAGAACGCAATTTCCATGTCTGCCACCTCAACTAAAAATATCTTGAATTTTGTACGCGATCTCCATGCGCTTATCGGGGTACACCAGCACCCGGTCGATCAGCAGCTCGGCCAGCGCGGTGGTCAGCGTGTCCGCATCGAAAATCGCCTTGGACGCTTCCTTGCGGCTGTCCTGCCGTGCCTGTTCGTCTTGCTTTTGCTTCGCCTGTGCCAATACTGCGGCATAGGCGTTTTTCGTTTTCAGCAGCAGCTCGTCACATGCGGCCTTTTCTGCCTTGTAGGTGTTCAGGTCAATCTCGCCCATGAGATAGCGTTCATACAAGGTGCGCTTGCCGTCTTGCAGTGTCTCGATTTGCTGCTCATATTCGGTGCGTTCCGGCACGGAGCTATCTGCCCGAAGCGTACCGTCCGGGGCAAGCGGCGCGGCGGCTTCCATCTGCTTTTTCAGCGTCAGGAATGCCGCTTGCTCCAGCTCTGCGGCATTGATTCGCATTTTGTGACAGCGGCTTTCTATGTCCGCCTCGGAATGGCGGCCATCGTCATGGCAGGCCCCATCGCCAAGGAGGTGGCGGAGGAATACGGCATCAGCCCCAAGCGATCCGCCTTCCTACTGGACACCTTCTCCTGCATCTTTCAGGGCACCATCCCCTACGGCGCCCAGATGCTGGTGGCCATTTCCACCTGTGCAACCATCGGCTACGCCATCAGCGCCTTTGACATCATCCCCCTGCTGTTCTAGCCCTTCCTGCCGTGCCTGTCCAGCCCGCTGTTCATTCTGTTCGACAAAAAGTAAGGCGTCCTGTTTCGCACATTTATTTACGCCGAGAGCCCCCCTTCTCAAGAAGGCGGGCTCTCGGCGTAATGCTTCCGCGATACCTGTATGACGCGGCGCTGTGGCCGCTATCCGCTGAAATCGCCATGTAAAAAAGACAGCTTCCAAGGGAGAGGCTTCGTAAGGAAGTCCTCTCCCTCGGCTTTTGTAATCGGCCGGAATGATTGGATTGTGGGTAAAATCAATCATAATTGGAGGATTACAAAATGGACAAGTACATTTATGACGAGAAAAACGGGCTTTGGTATGAATTGCAGGGTGATTACTATCTTCCCTGCCTGAAACTGCCTAAAGAAGAATCAAGGCATATCGGCGTATGGGGACAGCGACACTTGCGGTATCTCAAACAGTATCACAAAGTGCGCTACTACAATCTGCTGACAAGCGGCAAACTGAACGGCTACCTTGCCGACCTAAACGAGCAGGCAGAGGAGCTGTTTTCTCGGCTGGTAAAACAACTTGCCGAAAAGGAGGGTGTGACGGAAACGCTCAAAGCGGAAAACCAAATGCTTTGGGTACAGAAGATGAACAATCTGCGAAACGCCGCTATGGAAATCGTATCAAACGAGCTTATTTATCGCTAAAATTGCACAAGAAAGGTCGCCGTCAACAGACGGCGGCTTTTCTTATTTTGGGTGTAATCTAAAGGTCACACTACACTTTTTGTAGGAACAATCCTGCCGTTTGATACACAGTAGTAGATTAATTTGAACTTATATGGTATAATTAGCCTTGAAAATCAAAATGGCGGGGTGAATTATGGGATTGTTTGATATTTTTAAAAAGAAAAACACAGAGAATAAGGAAGCAATTTTTATCAGTAATGCAGGTGGAATGATTATTAGTAAGTCTTTGTTAGAGGGAAAATCCAAACTAAAATGGATATTCCGTGAAAACAGTGCCAATGCGGCTGATAATGGTTGGCGAGCCATCGGTGATACAGACACGCAAGAATATATTAATGACAGTGAAAATATGACAGTTGTGGACTTTAATACCTTCGCAAATATTGAACCCGCTATTCTTGCTATATACAACCTTCCCGTAGGAACTGATTTGGAGTTTCACATTGAAAATGGTAAAAGGTATTTTGTTGATACAAAATCGGGTAAGGTGATTGAGTAAGGGGCATCCTTATTTTAATTTTTACGCAATAACTTCAGTCCACGAAGGAGGCTGCGGATATGGGATTTGACTTGGCGCATACGATCTGTTCAGTTTCCAAGTTTATATTGCGGACTATGCGGGTATCGAATAAAAATGAGGTGTCACCGATGAAAGCCGTAAACGGAAAGAATGTTATGGCAAAATATACTTTTGAAGAAATAAAATCCTTGCTGTTAAAAGCATAAACGAATAACATATTGAGGCAGAGCTGCGCTTTGTATTCAAAGATAAAAGCGATGAATATATGATTATTATTTATGATGATATGTGTTCATTGCAAAGATGCGGAAATATTGAAAGGCAAACCGTCGCTTACTATAAAACATTGGACGAGTTGTATGTGGCTGAACAAGTCGATACTATCATTTTGGCGAGGGATTGGGACAATATTATAGAGTTTGATTGTGCTGACTTTGAAATGTCGGGCTACCGGGAATGATTATGGATTTGCAATAAAAGCCGGCAACGAGAATAACAATGGAGATTTGAAATGGGCGAATTGACTATAAATGAAAAGCGGAAAATCATTCGGAGAGAATTCAAACAATTCAATCAGGAAAACGGATTTAGATTTGTCAGACCCAACACACTTCTTCGGGAGCAGAACGACATTCTGCAATATCTGCAATTCAAGATAAAGGCGGGGTATATCAGCTGCGAAATCGTATCCCAGCCCCTATATATTCCGGCCTCAGTCTTCAGCCTCAACATATCCACCGGAATTCAGTTCTTAGGCAGGAAAACAAGAACGAACTGGGGAGCCTCAGACAGGACTGAGGAGGAGTTTGCTTTAGATGTACAGGATATGCTGCAGCTTATTGCCGCAGGCGGGATGCAGTGGTTTGAAGATATGGGCGTACCTGAGGATTTGATCAAAAACACATTGGATCAGAATTATAAACTGACGCAGGGATATGCACCTGTGTTTAGACTCAGAACAGTTGCCATGTCGCATCTGTATTTGGGGCATATAGCTGAGGGCATTTTCTATATGGAAAAAACCATAGCCGAGTACAGCAAATATCCAAACAGCAGGATGGGCGCTGTCATAGTACCCGATTGTCAGGCATGGATCGATATGGCTAAAAACCACCCGGAGGAGATCCCCGATAAATTGAAATCCATCATTGCAGAAACACGAAATAACCTTCGTATTGGATGATAAAATACGCTCTCTAAAGGAGTCTGATGTAATATGCCTGATAACTATGCGACAGCCGTCTTATATAAAGCGGATATAGAGCGTGAATTGTATAATAGAGCCACTGGAGTGGATGCCGAAGATGATATTTTAGTGGATTCCTTATGTGCTGAATTGAGTAGATGTTTAGGAGTAGACTGTCGTTCTTTTCAGGATTTGCGATATAAGACTATCAAAAATGATGCCTGTATCCCGATTATTAGCAAGTATATACCTCGGTTCGCAAATATAGGGTTTGCCTTGGAATTAATAACACAGCAGTTTTGGAGAAAAGGAAACAAGGAGTGTTCAAATTTTTTGGAGCGATGGACATTAGAGCTAAAAGCCAACGGAAGATTATCAAAAGCTGAAAATGCGCTCGATAACGCTTTTGTTAAAATACAGGACAAGAGCAAACAAGATTTTCTCATCGGTTTAATTTGTGAAAAGGATGCATTTCCATTCACGATGGAAATGCTCGGCAGATGGAAGAGCGAAGCCGCTTTGCCTGTCATAATCGAAAGGCTGGAAGTTGATACAATTAAAACATCTGCTATCACAGCTCTCGGTAAATATAAAGATATATCTTTACTGCCGTACATCGAGCCATTTATAAATAGCACGAAAGCAGGAGAAAGAAAAGCGGCAGCAAGAGCAGTTAAGCAAATCAAAAATCTTCGCATTCAATAAAAACGATAAAAGCCGTAGAGGGAGAGGACACTATGGTGGAATTTGAGTCATTATTCAGAAAAAGCGCAGGGAAACCCATTCAGTACCACGGGGAAACTCTGATGCTGATGGATAAAATTCCTGTTCCGGACAAGTTCAAGCTGTCGGTCATTCTGCTCTCGACCCATTCCGAATGGCAGCAAGCGATTAAATTCAAGACAAAAGGCAAGATAACCTCTCATAATTCAGGAATTGAATCGCCCTATTTTATGCTTTGGGAAAAGGATCTGTGGGAAGCACAAACTCATAACGAGCGATATGAATATGACTGCATTTCAAAAAGCAATGAACTGATGGTCTGGAATGCCTGGGAAGATGACAAGGGCGGTTTGGAGGCGTGGGTACGAGGAGCAGCGATGAAAAAAGAAGTGATTGCGCCCAATCGTTTTCGCTACTACTGCAACGACGGGCATATCGATGACAATTTTGATGCACTGATTTTTGATATTATTATTGAGTGAAATTTAAACAGTAAGGCGGTAATTTATGGTTGGCTTTAAAGTTGGTTGCATTTGGTATGAGATAGGTGCTGCTTCATTTTTACATTCCTTTTTTTCAACAGTTGCCTATAATTTAGAATGTGGAGATTGGGGCACAAGATTCCCGGTTATTATGAATGAATTGTATCAAGGGAGATTGGCAAACGCAAATGTCCCTAATGCCAAGGCGGAATTAAATACAATCGAAAGTGAATTGAAGAACCTATCTCCAGATAAAGTGATATGGGATATTGAAGATCTGGCAAAACAGCCGCCTTGGGGAAAAAAAATCAGCAATCAAATAACTGATTTATCAAATTATTTTATAACCAGTGACGGCAGAGATTTTTTGACGATATTTCACAAGACATTGGATGCTGCGACTGAAATAAAAAAAGATATAATTATCTCATCTGCTGTTTAGGGCGTCGCCATTCAACCCACAATCGCCGTACTCTAAAAGGTACGATGGTGGGGTGTTGTTAACGACATTCTACGGCAGTATAAACGCCGGAGAAAGATAGGCGGCAACAAGAGCAGTTAAGCAAATCAAAAATCTTCGCATTCAATAAAAATACCATTAACGAAGGAGGCTACGGATATGGGCTTTGATTGGGCGCATACGATCAGTTCTATATCAAAACTAATTTTACGCTCTGCAAGAAATTCAGTTGATGGCGGCTCAAGAGACAACAGCTCCAAAGACTGCCGGTTTGAGAGTATATGCAACGAATTTAATCATAACAAGCTGATGAAAAAGTATCAGGGATATGCTCAAAATGAGAAATTCAAAGTCGGCCTAAACGGGAAAACAGTATATATTTTTGATAACGACGAAAATGAATTAGCACGGTTTCAAGATGCTCCCTATATGTACCGTGGGAAATTTATCCCTAACACAAACACCTTGGTTGTAAAATCCACTGCGGGGTGGCTTCTGTTCTATGATTTGGACAGCTTGGCTTTGATCAAAAAAATCAGATTTTCAAACATTGGGAGTCAGGATGGAAATTTTGCAATCACACAAGACGGCAAATATTTATATAACATTGAATCACCCAACTGTTCAACCAGAACCCAACTGACAAAATACGATCTGGGAACCCTAAAGCCTCTTATTACATCGTTTCACAATTCAGAAACTATCTTTTTGAAATGTGTTGAAATATCCAATGAAACCATTTTCCTTTTTGGCTTTATGAGAAACGATAAAGGGATCAAGGATTATGGTTTTATAGGTCAGTATAAAGAAATCGGCGAGAAATGGATGCTGCAGGATGGCAAGAGAATCGCTGATGTCATTTATGATAAAATATCACGATATAAAGGCTGTGAAGACTTCGGGTTTACGCAAAAGTCCTTGGAATACCGCAGTTTAGAAAAAATTGAGGATTTGGAACCATTCACTTTGAGTGGAGTTTATCAGGACATCATAGCAAGCAATAAAGCAAGAGGGCGTATAAATAAAGAGAAAACCAATGAAGAAAGCAGCTTTTATAATTGGTTGGAAGATGCTCTGAAAAAGCTTCCCGGCAATGTAGAGGCAGTCAACTTCAACTTATACGAGGATAATGACGATAAGTGGTCGGTTGAATTGGTGGGCACCTCTACCTTTGATGAAAACAATTCGGATTGGGCTTGTAACGAGGTTTATGTAACGAGAGAAAATCCGTATGTTTTAACGAAAAAGAGTGACTGGAAAGCGATAGAGAACTTATTTACTACATTCTTGCTGAATTACCTTGAACGGGGTAAATACGCTCACATCTTGAAAGAATATCGTGGCATTGGCATAGGCTTTGTTGATGGGGATTTAAGCATCCTATATAAAAAAGACAAGTGAAAAGTTGCCGAGAAAACCATCGAGTCCCTTCTCGAAAAATAAAAGAATGGTGAGGAATACAATGTCAATTTGTGAATTTAATGTTGTTGATGGAGCAGGCGTTCAGAATGATAGTTTGATTCTTATGATAACAGATCATTTGGATTGGATTTCCATTGACGAAGAAACTCATATGAATATGTTAGTCAAAAAGGTTAATGCATACCTTGACTTTATTGAAGGAAAGCAATATCGAAATACATATCCTAACATTGCATTTGAAAAATTTATTATCGATATTAGATGCAAATATGAGATGCCTGCAAAATGTGTCCATTATTTAGAAAAAGCTAATGAAAAAATAAAGCCACTGAAAGCACAGATTAAATTACAAATTACAGGTTGATTAATAATGGTAAGTAAAGGGGCTTAGACGAATGACAGAATGAATGGCCTTGAAGCGAATCTGCTGCTAATGCAGACTGTCTGTTTTACAATGAAATATTCAAAAGCAGTTGACAAACAAATGTTCTATATGCTATACTATACCTTGCTCTCATAGCAGAGTCCACAACTGAATATCTGAAATGAAACACAGGCAGCCGCCGAAAGAGATTGCGGCTGTGCCGCTCCTGTCGCTGAGTCTGCCAGCGGAGCGGAAAAGGCAGACATTGAAGGTTTCTGAATAGCAGAGCCGGTACATAGTTTCATCAAAGATATAGCGAGAGATCATCTCCCGCTGATTTGATGTGCTGTGTACCGGCTCTTTTTATTGTTGTCGACAATGAAAAATATTGCAGAGAGGGTTAATTTCCGTCCTTTCTCGCTGCCTACCTATTGAGGGGCAAATTGAAAACTGAATGACCGTCCGAATGGGATATGACTCTGCCACAACTTCCCGAAAGGGAGCAAGCGGAGCGACGCTGCGGTGAGATTCCGGGGCAGGCACAGAAAAACGAAATTCGGAGAAAACGGCAAACAATCCGCAAATTTTTCAAGAAACAGTTCCGTTTTACACCCGTGATTTCTCCTATTTGTGGGGAAAGCTACTTTACGGTCAAGACCGCGGATTTTCGCAGCGCTCCTTTTACAGAAACGCTGGACGGCCTCCGCATCGTCTGTGGCGTTTCTATTAGAAAATCCGTGAATTCTGCCGGTCTTGAACGGGACTTTTTCCGGAAAAACAGGCCTTTTACAAATGCGATCCGAAATGAGGTGAAATTCAAAATGATTACAGGAATCAAGAAGAAAAGCAAGCTGACCGAGATATGGTTCGACGAAACCGGCAGCGCAGTCAACATCCGTACTTACAACACCGACCTGAAAAATCGTCTGACGGCCTATGCGGCAAAATATCCCGCCCACTGCCGCCTGACGGACGATGATGAGTGCGGCTGCCTGACCTTTGAGATAGACCGCCGACGATTCTCCGTCCGGCTGACCGCTCCCTATTCCGAGGACAGGCGAAGCAAAGCCAAGGAGACGATGACCGCTATTAACCGGCGGAGACAGAAGAACAATTTCAAGAAGCCGCTATGACCGAGAGTTGCTGTCCACAGGAATAACGAGCATCGGATTGTGACCCCACAATCCAAATCCGCAGCTTTACGGTCTGCGGACTTCACTCAGGGGCACGCCCCTGAATACCCCAATTTTACGAAGGAGATGACAATTTTGAATAGAGAAAGCAATGAAAAAGTGCGTATCAAAGTACGCTTAACCGAAGAAGAAAATCAAAAACTGGAGCACGACAGTACCCTGTGTGGACTATCTCAAAGCGAATATGTTCGCCAGCTTTGCCGGGGTATTCGCCCAAAACCGAAGCCGCCGGATGCATTTTGGGAACTGATGGACGAGCTATACAAGGCTCATTCCGATTTGAAAGAATGTGCCAAATATGAGCCGTCCGCCCTTGAACTCTGCGCTGAGATTGAACGGCTGGTACTGGACTTACAGGAGGCGATTTAATGGCAACGACTTCTCTTTGGCACATCGAAGGCCGTTTGAAAGACCTCATCGACTATGTAGAGAATCCCGAAAAGACGAAGGCGAAAACGCCGGAACTGCAAGACCTGTACAATGTGTTTTCCTATGTGCGGCGCCCGGAGGCCACGCAGGAGGGCGAGTATGTCACCGCCCTCAACTGCCTGAAAGAAACGGCGCTGCGGCAGATGATTTTGACCAAGAAGCGTTACGGTAAGACTGACGGCTATATCGCTTGGCATGGGTATCAGAGCTTCAAGCCGGAGGAGGTCACGCCGCAGCTTGCCCACGAGATTGGCGTAAAGCTGGCAAAGGAGATGTGGGGCGACCGCTTTGAAATCATCGTCACCACCCACCTCGACAAGGAACATATCCACTGTCACTTCTGCTTTAATTCCGTTTCTTTTCGGGACGGCGGAAAATATAACTACTCCAAAGCCGAGCGAAAGCGAATGATGGAAATCTCCGACCGACTGTGCCGGGAGTATGGATTGTCCGTCATTGAAAAGCCCCGCAAAGCACCCTCCCGTCCGGTATGGCTGGATGAGAAAAACGGCAAGCCTACCCGCTACAATGTCTACCGTGCCGATGTGCGGGAGGCAATGGAGTTCAGCAGAACCCCCTACTATATGGAGGATTATCTGCGGCGCAAAGGGTATGTAACCGACTTCACGGGCAAGCACTGGAAACTCTGCCTGCCCCAATATGAGCACTTTACAAGGCTGGATACTCTGGATGAAAGGTGGACGCCGGAGAACATACGCCGCTCTATGGGCAGGTATGCCACCTTCGGCAATCGCAGGGCGTATATCAGTTATCCGCCCCAAATGCCACAGGAGCTTTCGGATTGGTTTCAGCCGTTCCATAAGACCGGTCATATCTACAAGCTGTACCTACACTATTGCTATCTGCTGGGGTACTTACCGAAGCATACCGACTACAAACCCACCAGTCCATACCTGAAAGAGGACTTGCGAAAGCTGGACGAGCTGTCAGCGCAGGTTCGGTATATGGGCAAATACGGAATCGAAACCTTTGACGATCTGTACGCAGACCGGGAGAAAATCCAGCGGAATATGGATGCCCTCATTACCCGCCGCACCAAGCTGCAAAACAGGATACGCCGTGCCGTACCTGCCGAAAAGGAAACACTGCGGCAGGAAAAGGCAGGCGTGACAGATCAGATCACCGCCCTGCGAAAGCAGCTAAAGCTGAATAAGGCCATTGAGGTGCGTTCCGCCAAAATACAGGAAAAGACGGATTTGCTCTATGCCAACGAATACCGTGCCAAGGAAGCACAGCAGCAAAAGAAAGCGCAGAGAAGGGAGCGTGACCCACGATGACAAACGATAACGAAATCTATACACAACTTGACCGCATTACAGACCACCTTGCGACAATGACCAAGCAGGAGCGCATTGCGTGGTTTCGCAGAAGCGCCTATGCGCAGCCGCTGAATTTCACCAGAGAAATTGACGGTACGGTATATGCCGTAAGAGCCTTTTTCAAAGAGGACGCAAGAGAAAATATTACCGACAAAGTGCAGCGCATCATCCTGAAAAACGATGATAAAAGCAACGAACATTAAAACTATCGCATTAAAGCGTTGAAGTTTACGGCCGGATATGGTAGAATGGGCTTACCTACAAATTCGATCATATCCGGCTGTGGAAAGGAGAGCTATGACAAAACAACCGGATAAAATCACAGCCCTATACTGCCGCCTGTCCCGTGACGATGAGCAGGATGGTCTGTCAGGGTCCATCAAGAATCAAGAGTTACTATGTAGAGGGTGGTTTCTCCCACCTAATACATATGACTGCGGCTCATTTGTGGTGAATGGAACAGCAGTTGTAGGAAA
>ERZ773115.2260-NODE-2260-length-15488-cov-3.138340_pt1 | contig 15488 bp, 8 predicted proteins | sample MGYA00511116_ERZ773115 | MGnify/ENA primary metagenome ERZ773115 (study PRJEB29015, sample SAMEA2737869) | human gut metagenome | biome: human gut; feature: human-associated habitat; material: faeces | place: China | collected 2012 ... | reverse complement strand
GGTGCTGAGCATGTCGGATGACGAGGCCGCCGCGCTGGCGGGTGCCATCCAGGCGGCCCACACCCGGCTCCACCGCTGCCGCGTCTGCCAGAACTATACCGAGGCTGAGCTGTGCCCCATCTGCGCCAGCGCCAAGCGGGACCGCTCGGTCATCTGCGTGGTGGAAAAGCCACGCGACGTGCAGGCGTTTGAGCGCACCCGCGAATACCGGGGCCTGTACCATGTGCTCCACGGCCTGATGAACCCGCTGGACGGCATCACGGCCGAGCAGCTCACCGTCAAGGAGCTGCTGGCCCGCCTGAGCACCGACGAGGTGAAAGAGGTCATCATGGCCATGAACCCCACCGTGGAGGGCGAGGCCACCGCGATGTATCTGGCCAAGCTCATCAAGCCGCTGGGCATCAAGACCACCCGTCTGGCCTACGGTCTGCCTGTGGGCGGCAGCCTCGAGTACACCGATGAGACGACGCTTTATCGCGCGCTCTCCGGCCGCGACGAGCTGTAAAGAGCAGATTTTATAGAACCTTAACGATTCTTTCAAAAATCGCTCTTGAAAATCCAGCAAAATGTGATATAATGACAAGACAGCAAAGGAAAGGAGGCGCGCTTCATGGCACCTACCAAGGAATGTCCGGCGACAAAGACCATCGCCACAAACCGCGAGGCGCGTCACGAGTATTTCGTGCTCGAAGCGCTGGAAACGGGCGTCGAGCTGAAAGGCACCGAGGTCAAGAGCCTGCGTGCCGGCGGCGTCAACCTGAAAGACAGCTGGGTCGATATTGAGGACGGCGAGCTGCTGGTCAAGGGAATGCACATCACTCCCTACGACCACGGCAACATCTTCAATCAGGACCCTCTGCGGGTGCGGCGTCTGCTGGCCCACAAGACCGAGATCCGGCGTCTGCACCAGCAGTGCAAGCTGCAGGGCTATACTCTCGTTCCCCTTTCTCTCTACTTCAAGCATGGCCGCGTCAAGATGGAAGTCGGCCTGTGCAAGGGCAAAAAGCTCTACGACAAGCGCGACGCCGACGCGCAGCGCAGCGCCAAACGCGAGATCGACAGAACGATAAAGGAGAAAAATTACTGATGAGCAATCCGATTGTCACCATTGAAATGGAAGACGGCGGCATCATCCGCGCCGAGCTCTATCCGGAGATCGCGCCGAACACCGTCCGCAACTTTATCAGTCTCGTCAAGAAGGGGTTTTATGACGGCGTGATCTTCCACCGCGTCATCCCCGGCTTCATGATCCAGGGCGGCGACCCGACCGGCACCGGCATGGGCGGCCCGGGCTACAGCATTGAGGGCGAGTTCACGAGCAACGGCTTCAAAAACGACCTCAAGCACACCCGCGGCGTGCTGTCCATGGCCCGCGCCATGGACCCGAACTCCGCCGGCAGCCAGTTTTTCATCATGCACATGGACGCCCCGCACCTCGATAAGCAGTACGCTGCGTTCGGCAAGGTGACCGAGGGCATGGACGTGGTCGACGCCATCGCGCGCACCCCGCGCAGCATGTTCAACGACAAGCCCACCCACGAGCAGAAGATGAAAACCGTCACGGTCGAGACCTTCGGCGTCGAGTATCCGGAGCCGGAGACCTGCTGAGGAAACAAAACATCGACAGTTTCGTCTGATTTTTCAGAATGTGTTCCTGTCCGCGCCGCTCTCGCGGCGCGGGCGGCCGACGCACCCGACATCATGGGGATGTACCGGTTTCGACGGGGGTGTGGAGGCAGGAATAGCGGGCGGCGGCGCCTGACCGCCATAAAACGGGCATCTTATAAATTAAAGAACAACAACGAAACTGTTCTTCTCGCTGCTTAATTAGCGAGCGTTCCCGCCGGGAGGACCACGGCCCGGCAGCGGAGCGTCGATGAGTGGTGAACGTGCGCACGCTAAGCTTTGCGCGTGCCATGCATCATGAAGCTACCGGACTGACAGGCTTGCCGGTTTGCCTGTCCTGAAGGGAACAGGGACGCACGGCGTCCCGCAAAAACCTGCTGCGCCCGGAGAAGTTCCTGTCAAAGCGCTTTCGGACGGGGGTTCAACTCCCCCCATCTCCACCAGCACAGAGAAAACCAGCAATCCGTTGTGATTGCTGGTTTTTCTTTATTTATCAATGCTTTGCAGCCTTCCTTTGCAGCTGCGCAAAGCCAAAGACCGCAGGCTTCACCGCCCATGATCTTTCAATCCCGCAAATATTTGTACTGTAACAATACCCTAGCAGAAACTTCGCGCTTCCCCCCTAACGCAGGTGAGCAATTGCCCTAAAACGATATCCGCCTCCGAACCGAAAAGCGTCCCGATTAACGTTCTCTTTTAAAACCAAGAGGTCGTTCCAAATGCAGAATCACACAAACCTCGCAAATTCACTTGGCTTTTACCATTTCAAGGAACAGCAAAAAGTCCACAACCCCTTGTGACTTCCATTTTCCTCTTTGTACACAAAGAGTTGAAAAGCCGCCGCTCGAGTGCTATTATTTGTAAGGCGCGCCTGTCAGCAATTCAGAAAGCTCGTGAGTCAAAGTCGCCAACGCCCACCTGACATCTGATAAGCGCATCGCAACACGCAGCAGCAAAGGAATAACAGTCATTGAAAACAGACGATCTTATTGTGGCAATGGCAATTATAGGAGTCGCCGCGATCGCGAGTTTGAGTTGCATTTTATATAGTTTATTACACAATCCATTTCAATACCCTTATTTTGTTTGGTGGTTCGATGTTTCTTATAAGAGGAACGTTGCTATAACGGATTGTATTGACAGCTTTTTATGCAACAAGCAAAACTGGCGCGCATTGAAGCAACATGAGCAGTCCATCGAGCAGTGGAAACACGACACAGAGAATTATTTGCAAACATGTATACTAAAGAAAAGGCGTGTCCGACAATATCAAGAAGTTTTAGATGACAACAGCGCATTCCGTTTTGGAACAAGCAGAAATCGAACCCGTTATAAGCAGAAAACTATGTAAAAACGGCTTACAAAATACCAACAGCGGAATCGATAATGGCAGTAAGTTGGTCTTGGCTTATAAATCGTCATGCACAGCTGGAAGAAATCGGCTTCGAAGCAACACTGAAAGAGTATCACAGTAAAAATCAGCGAAAGCTGATGACGAAGGCGCTGCGGAAAGAAATCATGAAGCGCGATCATTACACTTGCCAAATGTGCGGAAAGTTTATGCCAGATGAAGTCGGGCTGCATATTGATCACATCGTTCCGATCGCAAAAGGCGGCAAAACAGTCCCGTCCAATTTACAGGTGCTATGCTCAAAATACAATGGGGCTAAGGGCGCTAAAACACATTAAAAAGATACCATCCAAAAAACGAGATCATTGCAGCAACTGAAGCAGACTTTTGTGGCAGAGAAGGACGGCATATCTCGGCCTATTTCTCCAACACGCCCGGTAGGCTTTTTCGCGCAAGGCGAAACCAAGCTGCGTATTTTTCGTCTGAATGTGCAAGACTCTGTATGGGGCGCGGCGGCAGAATTAAGACTATTTCAGGTGTCATTGACTGTTTTTTCGCCCAGCCCCTGCTATAATGATGCCACAAAACGAAGCATCTTTAGGAGAACGGAGCAAATGGCAGGTACAAAACCGCGGATGACCAAACAGCATACACGCGCGGCAGCACTGCCGGAAAAGCCCTGCTTCCCGACCGGAGCGGCGCGCTGCAAACGCCATCCGGACAGCAGCGCCGCAGGATCTGCAGGCGCTCTTTTCTGCACCCGCGCGCTGTCGTTCGCGTCCGAAAACGACCTCATGCAGGTGCTGGGGCTCATTCCCGGCACCGTGACGCCGCTCGGCCTGCTCAACGACGCCGAGTGCAAGGCGCAGCTTTATCTCGACGAAGCGTTTTTCGCCGCACCGGGGCTCATCGGCGTGCACCCGAACGATAGCACGGCCACCGTGTGGCTGCGCGCGGACGATCTCGTGGCTCTGATCCAGGAGCACGGAAATCCGGTGCACTTTGCGGAGCTGTGAGCACGGGCACATACGCACAAAAAAGCAAGGCTTCCCGAATTTGGGAAGCCTTGCTTTATCTATTTCTCTTTTTTGCAGTCACAGTTTCTGCCGCACTGCGCGCAGTTGCCGGTGCAGCCGCTGCCACAGCAGCCGCCCTTTTTCATGGCGCGGCGCCAGACGCGAAACGCGATGACGGCGCACACGGCCACGACGGCCAGCAGGAGATAGTCGATCAGCCGCATCACACCAGCCCCGCGATCGCATATGCAACGAACGCCACGACCCACGCGACCGAGCACTGCAGGACCACGACGCCGACCGTCTTGAGCCGGGAATCCAGCTCGCGGCGGATGGTGGCGATCGCGGCCACGCACGGCGTATACAGCAGCGTGAACACGAGGAAGCTGATGGCCGAGCGCGTGGTGAGCAGCGACGAAATGGCCGCGCCGCCGAGCAGCACCTGCAGCGTGCTGACGACAGACTCCTTGGCAATGAAGCCGGAGATGAGCGCCGTGGCGCACCGCCAGTCGCCGAAGCCAAGCGGCTGGAAGATGGGTGCGAGGAACTGCCCGATGAGCGCGAGCAGGCTGTTGGCACTGTCGGCCACGACGTTCAGGCGCGTGTCAAAGCTCTGAAGGAACCAGATGATGATCGTGGCCAGAAAAATGACCGTGAACGCGCGCTGGAGAAAGTCCTTCGCCTTCTCCCAGAGCAGCAGCGCCACGCTCTTGAGCCCGGGCATACGGTAGTTCGGCAGCTCCATGACAAACGGCACGGGCTTGCCGCGAAAGGCCGTCTTGTTCATGATGAGCGCCGCGATGATGCCGATGAGGATGCCGAGGACATACAGTCCCAGCATGACGAGCGCACGGTAGCGCGGGAAAAACGCCGCCGTGAAAAATGCGTAGATCGAGATCTTCGCCGAGCAGCTCATATAGGGCGTGAGCAGGATGGTCATCTTCCGGTCACGGTCGGACGAGACGGTGCGTGTGGCCATGATGGCCGGCACCGAGCAGCCGAAGCCGATGAGCATCGGCACGATGCTGCGCCCGGACAGGCCGATCTTGCGCAGGGGCTTGTCCATGACAAAGGCGACACGGGCCATATAGCCGGTGTCCTCAAAAATGGACAGGAAGAAAAACAGCGTCACTATAATCGGCAGGAATACGAGCACGCTGCCGACACCGGCGAACACGCCGTCGATGATGAGACTATGTACCACGGGGTTGATGCCGTAGGCCGTGAGCGCAGCGTCCACGACACCGGTCAACGCATCGATGCCGAGCTGCAGCAGGTCGGACAGCCACTGGCCGATGACGTTGAACGTGAGATAAAACGTGAGGAACATCACGACGAGGAACGTCGGCAGGGCGGTATATTTGCCCGTGAGGATGCGGTCGATCTTCATGGAGCGCGCGTGCTCTTTGCTCTCATGGCACTTGACCACGGACGACGCCACGACGCCCTCAATGAACGTGTAGCGCATGTCCGCAAGGGCCGCGTTGCGGTCGAGCCCGGTCTCGTTTTCCATCTGCACGATGCAGTGCTCGAGCAGCTCCCGCTCGTTTTCATCGAGCTCGAGCGATGCCGCAAGGTCGTCGCCGCCCTCGATGAGCTTGGCCGCGCAGAAGCGCGCCGGCACGCCGATGCGGTCGGCATGGTCGGCGATCAGATGCACGACCGCATGGATGCAGCGGTGCACGGCAGAATCATCCGAGCAGAAATCCGTCACCTTCGGCAGCGTCTGGCTGCGCGCAACGGTCAGCGCCTGGTCCACGAGTTCGGACACGCCCTCCCCTTTCGCCGCCGAGATCGGCACGACGGGGATGCCCAGTGCCTGGCTCATCTTCTGCACATCGATAGCGCCGCCGTTGGCGCGCACCTCGTCCATCATGTTCAGTGCCAGCACCATCGGCACACGCAGCTCAAGCAGCTGCAGCGTCAGGTACAGGTTGCGCTCAATGTTTGTGGCGTCCACGATGTTGATGATGCCGTCCGGCTTCTGATTGATGATAAAATCGCGCGAGACGATCTCCTCCTGCGTATACGGGCGCAGGGAGTAAATGCCCGGCAGGTCAACGACGGAGCAGCCCTTCTCGTCGCGCATCTCGCCCATCTTCTGGTCAACGGTCACACCGGGGAAGTTGCCCACGTGCTGGTTGGAACCGGTGAGGGCGTTGAAGAGCGTCGTCTTACCGCAGTTTTGGTTGCCGACAAGTGCAAAGATCATGCCGGCACCCCCTCGATCTCGATCTTTTTCGCTTCCTCCACGCGCAGCGTCAGCTCATAGCCGCGCACGCGGATCTCGATGGGATCACCCATCGGCGCCACCTTCTGCAAAGTGACGCGGGTACGGGGCGTGAGCCCCATGTCCAACAGCCGGCATCGCAGCGCGCCGTCCCCACCGACCGCTGTGATGACTGCTGAGGAACCGATCTTCAATTCATCTAGTGTCATTGCCATTGCCTTTCTGTGTGAATTCATTTCCCTGATGAAAAAGCTAGCACGGCGGGCACGATTTTGTCAAGAGCGTGACAGGAATTTTCGAACTTTTTGACGAAAGGCGACGAAAAAAACCCCCCGGAGCGCTAAAGCCGCTCCGGGGTGCCCCGTTAGGTTTTGGAATGCTTACAGGTTGGAACCATCCTTACGAATGCTCGATAACCGTCTGGTCCTGGGGAGCACTCGGCTCTGCCGGAACACTCGGCTCCGCCGGAACACTCGGCTCCGTCGGGACGCTCGGCTCCGTCGGAACGCTCGGCTCCGTCGGGACGCTCGGCTCCGTCGGAACGCTCGGCTCCGTCGGCTCCTCGGGCGTAAGCGGGAGGACGTTCATCACATACATCGCCATGATCATCGCGAACTGTTCGCGCGTCGTCACGCCCTGCGGATCGAGCAGCGCCTCGCGGCCGACTGCGACACCGGAGATCAGGCTCTCGGCGACCGCCCAGGTCATGGACTCCTTCGCGAAGTCGGAAACCTTGTCCATGTCCGTAAACGCGGACAGATCACCGTACACGTCCACATCGCAGCCCTTGAACATCGCATATTCATGCAGGATCGTCGCAGTCTGTTCACGCGTTGCATCGCCGTTCGGGTCAAACTTGCCGTCGCCAATGCCGACCACGATCTCGTTCTGTGCCGCCCAGATCACCGCGTTGGTGTACCATTCGTTATCCGCAACGTCGCTGAAGGGGTTCTTGCCGGTAACGGCAGGCTCACCCTCGAGCGCGTAAAGGATCTCAACGATCATTGCGCGGGAGAGCTTGGTCTCAGGCTCGAAGGTCGTGGCGCTCGTGCCGTAGAAGAGCTTGTGCGCAACGACGAAGTCGATCGCATCGTGCGACCAGAAGTCGACCGCCGGCATATCGCTGAAGAGATAGCCCGGGCAATGCTCGTCGCCTGTGCACGGGATGCTCATCGGATCCTGCTTCTCGCAGACCGTGCAGTAGCCGTCAACATAGTGGTGCTTGGCCGGAATGCGCTTCTGGCCTTCCAGCGTCGCGCCGCAGACCGAGCAGACCATGCCGCCCGCTGCGCCGTCCTTCGTGCAGGTCGCCGGAGTGATCTGTGTCGCCTTCGGCGTGTGCGGTGCCAGCGGGATCACCGTCTGTGCAACGAGGATCTCACCGCAGACGGAGCAGTGCTTGCCTTCCGTCAGGCCGGTCTCCGTGCAGGTCGCGGCCTTCGCCGGGTCGACCACTTCCTTGTGGCCAAGCGCCGGGATCACTTCCTGCGCCGTGAGCACTTCACCGCAGACCGAGCACTTGCTGCCCTCGGTCAGGCCGGTTTCTGTGCAGGTCGCGGCTTTCGCCGGGATCACTTCCGGCGTGTGCGGCTTGAGCGGGATGCTCTCAAGCATAATGTTTCCATTTTCGCAGGTGTAGGTGCGAACGCCGTACTCGGAGCAAGTCGGCTCCTTCGTCACAACACCATTGTCCCAGGTGTAATTAAACTCTGCGCTCATCTTCGCAATGCGCGCGGTCAGCCAGGTGTTGAGATCCGTGACGGTATCGGTATAAGTCGTACCGCTGGGCCAAAAGTGATTATCCGAGCTCGGCTTGCCGACACGAATCAGCGGCCACTGCCGATAGTTCATCGCAGCGCTGGCCGAGATGCGGTTGTAGTAGCTCTGAACCTTGCCGTTGTCGCCGACAAGCGCCTGCGCCTGTGCAAGGAAGGTGTTGTGATAGTAGTTGTTCACCGCAGCGCGGAAGCCGGGGATCTTGATGAGCGCCTCTGCGAGGTAGCGGCCGTTAATGAAGGTGTTGTCCGAGGTAATAATGCCGGACCAGCCGCCGCCGCCAGTCAGTTCCATATCCCAGACGGGGCCGGCGTACATGAGGCCGTCCACGTCCTTATAGAAGAAGAACGAGGAGTAGAACGCGTCGGAGTTGCCGGAGAGGTACTGGATCAGGTAAGCCTGAACCAGCGAGTTCAGATCGCAGTACTCATAGTAGTACTTGCCGGTCTGCGCATTGTAGCCGGTGAAGTTGCCGTCGGCATCCTTCGCGTAGACGGCGTCCTCAAACTCCTGATAGTACTCGCTGATATAGGCCATTGCGTCCTTGCCGCAATACTCGGGGCTCTTGACATTCATCGCGGAGCCCTTACCGGTGATGAAGCCGCTGGCCTCGTCATACTTCGGGTTGTAGCTTTCGTCGAGCTTCGTACCGTTGAGCTCGAGCAGGTAGCCGCCAGTGATGTTCTCCGGCTCGGTCAGACCCGTGGTGTACTGATAGGTCTGGCCGTACTTGTTCTCGGCCAGCGCCGTGGAAGCATTCTCCCCGTAGCCGGGGTTGAGCTTTTCGTAGGCATCCTCCATATCGGTGATGTTGACGCCCGTCTTGTTGACGGAGTTTTTCTCACTGACGATGTATGTGCCGCGATACACGCCGTCGTAGTACAGATCCACCCAGTCGGTGCTGGCCGTGTACGGCATGCCGAGCGACTTGGCAAGATCCTTGAACATCTTGTCGCGCATGAGCGTTGCGTCGTGGGAGCCGGCGAGCAGCGTCCAGGTCTTGACCTTCTCGCCGCAGGCGATCAGGTCGGACTTGCCGTCCAGTTTGATCTGATAGGACTTCTTCTCGGCGTTTGTGAAGGTGGTGTTGCCGCGCGCCTTGAGCTGCGTGAGCGCACCGTCATACACGGTCTTGCCGTCCTTGTCTACGACGAGCAGCTTGCCGGTCGCGATGTTGGACTTGCTGGCATCGACAAAGTCTCTGCCCTTTGCGGCCGGGTCGTCGCTCGTGATGTAGAGCGCATTGATGTTGGCCGACTGTGCGATGTGCACAACCGCAGCCTTCTGGCCGTTGACGAGGACCGTGAGGTCATACAGGCCGTCCTGCACATCCGCCAGCTTGGTGACGTCCACGGCAGCACCGTCGAGCGTCTGCGTGCCCTTGGCACCCTGCAGCTCGATCTTGAGCTCGTCGCTGTTCTGTGTCGTGACCGTCAGAGCGAGCTTGCTCAGGTCCGCACTGGCCGGCAGGAACAGATACTGATCCGCACCGGACTGCAGGCCGGAGATCGTCTGTCCGTCGACTTTCGCGCTGATGTCCTTGAACTGCTCGGACGGTGCGTACTGGTCGGCATTGAGCGTCGTCGCGCTGACGACACTGGAATAATGCTGAGACTTGAACCAATCATTGCCGATCTTCGTGCAGCCATACACACGGAAGCTGTACTCCGTCGACGGGTTCAGGCCCGTGACCACAATGCTTGTCTGCGCGATAACGTCCACCTTTTCCCACGTGGTACCGCCGTCGCGGCTGATCTCCACACGGTAGTTTTCCGCACCCAGCGCGGGGCTCCAGCTGACGGTCAGGCGCTTCTGGCCGACATCCGTCACCGAAACGCCGGTGACAACAGGCGGTACGATCTTATACTGGGCGGACACGGTGCCGTAATAATCGCCCATACCGCGGATCGTCACAGTACCATAGCCGACCTTCGTATTGTTGGAATAGGAAACATAGCCGTCAACACCCGCATCGCTGGTCTTGACCGTCAGCGCCTGTCCCTCATAGGTGGCCTTCACATAGCACGGCGTGCTGTCGCCGTTGTAAACGGCGTCATATGCCTTGACTTCCGCCTTGGAGATATCCCTGCCTACGAAGCCGCACTTCGTGCAGACATGGTTATCATCCCACTTATGGCCCTCCGGCCAGAGAGATGCACTGTGATGAACGGCGCCGCAGGTCTTGCAGGTGGTCTCCAGCCAACCGTACTTCGTGCAGGTACGGGTATCGACCGTCTCGGTCACGTGGGCAATGCCGTCATCGCCGAAGTGATACATCTTCTCGCCGATCTGCTGCCAGCCGGTGACATAGTCGCCAGCCAGGAAGTACATCTGCTGCTCGGTGCCCTCAACGGTCATCCAGCCGGTGTACTGCGCGTCCTTGACGTCGATCAGCTTGCCGCAGACCGCACAGGCAGACTTGCCATTCTGGTAGGTCGTCAGCTGGTGGCCCTTCGAGCAGCGGGACTGCAGCGTCGTGGAATCGACCACACGGCCGTCCTTGCTGTCGTAAGCGGTGATCGTCATTTCCTTGCCGTTGGCCGTGACGTACATGATCAGGCCCGCGTAGTCCTGCTCTTTGTACGCGAACGAGAAATCGGAGGTCATCGCATAGTTGACGTTTTTGGACTTCTCGCCCAGGTCGCCGCAAATGAAATAGGTCACGCCGTTTTCTGTGACGGGTTCGCCGTCCTTGGCCATGATGCGTGCATAGGAGTGGTCATGACCGGAGAAGACCACGTCGATGCCGGCAGACTCTGCCGCAGCCGGGATCTGCTCATGGAACCGCTCGCTGCCGCCCTTGGCGTTCGTGTAATACGGCGGCTGGTGGATGGACAGGACCTTCCACATGCAGGTGCTCTGCGCCGCGTCCTGCTTGAGCCATTCGCAGGCTGCGCTCAGGTCGGCGCCGTTGTTGATGACGGCAACATAGACATCGCCGTACTCCATGGAGTAGTAGTCCTTGCTTGGGAGCTGGAGGATGCTGCTGGCGGTACTTCCGCTGAAGTCGCCGTAGTACTCATGGTTGCCGAGCGTGTGGATGAAGTCCACGTTCGGGAACGTGTGGTTAAACGCCTCCTGCATCTCTGCCCACATGGCGTAGTTGGTGCCGTTGTCGACATAGTCGCCCGTCTGGAGGCCGAAATCGACCTGCTTGTCCTTGACGAGATCGCCGAGCGCGTCGAGGATCGCGATGCTCTCGGCATCCGCCTCACGGTCACCGGACATCTGCGTGTCGCCCATGACGACGAAGGCCGTGGTGTCCTGCGCAGCGGCGCTCGTGCGGAAGTAGTGTGTATCCGACCAGGTGCTGCCGTCGCCGACCTGGAACTCATAGTCCGTGCCGGCCGTCAGGCCCGTGAGCTGAATGGTGTTGATATAAGCCGCATCCTTGGAGGTGGAGAAACCGGTGAGCGTAGAGGTGCCATCGGCCGTCTGCCAGGCATCCGCGCCCTTGACGCGGTACTGCACGACCGCCTTGCCGCCCGTACCGAGACCGGACAGCCAGCTGATGTTCTGGCTCGTGCTGCTGCCCTGAACGGCATTGAGATGGACGGCGGTATACTCCGTGCCGGCGGCGTCCGCCAGGACGGTGACCTTCGTCGCCTCGCCAACGCCCTTTGTGCCGATGGCCGTGAGCGTGCAGACCGTGCCGACTTCCTTGGCCTTCATGGCATCGGTCTGAAGCAAGCCGTTGGCATCGGTCTTGCCGATCTCGTTGCCGTCGAGATACACGGTCACACCGGCGGCGGGACTGCCGTCCTTTTCATAGACCGCGATCACGCTGGACATGCCGACCGCCTGCGGGCCAGGCTGAATGCTGTAGTACGCCGACAGCGGCAGACGCACCGCCGTCTGGGCCGCCGTGTAGGTCTTGCTGTTCGCTGCGGTGAGCGCGATGTTGGACACCGTGTACGTGAACTGGTTGACCGTCGTGTCCAGGCCGGCGTCGATCTGGAAGGCCAGTGTGGCCAGCTTGCCCTCGACCGGGGCCGCCGACTCAAGGTGCAGCGTCAGCATGGCCTTCTTAAAGCCGGTCTTGGTATACGTCAGTTTGCCGGTCACGCCGTTGGCATAGGTCACCGTCGGCTGGCCGATGTCATCGTTGAGGTTGAGCATCGTGATGTCCGCGGACTTGACCTTGCCGTCCGCCGTGACCGTCAGCGTATAGTCGCCGCCGAGCGGGACAAAGTTCGATCCGCTGACGCTGACCGTGGCCGTGTCCTGCATATCGCCGGCAACGACAAAGGCCATGGTCTTTTCGACCGTGTTGCCGAACGCATCGGACACGGAGACCGTCATGGTGTGCTTGCCGTTCTGGAGATTCAGACGGACAGTCGCATTTGCGTCGGAACAATCCGCTGACGTGATCGGCTCGCCGTCGATCTTGACCGTCGTCGCCTGTGCGTTGATGCCGGAGCGGTTCTGACCGTCCACATCATGATATTTTGCGATTGCTTCGATCGAGTTGGCGTTGATGACGGTGGCGCCGTCGCTCGTGAGTGTCTGGCCGTTGACCGTCATTTCATCGATGACCGGGTTATCCAGGTCGTTGAGGTTTGTGCCGTAAACAACGCGCAAATTATCGAAGTACACCGTACCATTGCGTTTGCCCGTAGGCATGTTTGCCGGCTGATATGACAGCCAAAGCACACCCTGTCCAGGGATGATGCTCAGGGGATGCTCCGGATTTTGATACTGCCAAAGCGACTGAATATCCGTAGATTTGCAATACATCCAGCCAGACCACGTGATTTTTGGCGAGGTGCTCTGTGCTGTCAAGTAACAATTCTTAAGGCTATAATCGCTTCCGTCCCAGTAGTAAACGTCGCAAGCAAGAATATAATCCGGCGTTCCTTCCGGAGCATAGACCCAAACACCGATTTCTGTAGGATAGCCCTCAATCTTTATTTGATCGCCGCAATAGCGGATGTAGTAGTTGGCGTTTGATTTCCCGTTGTAAGAGGCATAGTCATAGTCCAATTCCAAGGAGTATTCGCCGAAGCGAACCTGTCCGCCTTCCGCTGCTGTAGTCGTTTTCAAATTGCCGCAACGATACTCATCCATGGCTCCATTCGGCCAGAGATAATAGGTATAGCCGTTGGCGCGGAAAATGTCCGCAGCCGGGACAGCGGTGTCCCAGTTGCCCGTGAAGCGGTAGGGCGCTTTGATCTCCGCCGTCGTCGGATTGTCGGAATACGTGCCGCTGGTCGTGACCGTGATCGGGGACACTTTGCCGATGTAGCCGCCATCGGGATTCATGTTGTTATCCACGTAATCGGATTTGCCCCAGTGGTAGTGCGCGCAGGTCTGGGGCTGGCCGTTGATGGGCTCAAAGTCCATGAGCGTCACCGGCACCTTGCCGATCTCCACGCTGACCTCCGCAGACTTGGAGCGGTCGTTTGCGTAAGTAACCGTGACAGCCGCGTTCATCGTGCTGCTGCCGGTACCGGCCACGAACGTGTTACCGTCCATGTGGCCGACATCCTTATCCGACACGCCATCCGTTTTGGACTTGATCGTCCAATCGAAGTCGCCGGCCTTATAGACAATGTCCATACCGTTGCACTTGGCAACCAGACCGAGATCCGACGTGGCAGCAAAGTCCAGCGAGACCGATGAACTGCCAAAGTACAGATCCGTAATGTCCGCAATCTTCGCGGTCGTCGTACCCTTGACGACACCGTCCACAAGCAGACGCGCCGTCACATCGCCCTTATAGTTCTTCGCGGGCGTGAACAGACCGTTGGCGTCGATCGTGCCGCTCTTGGCGTCCGCGACCGTCCAGGTCACATTCTCCGGGAGCGCGGCCTCGCCGCCGTTTTTATCCACGCCGATGGCCGAGAACTGGATCTGGCTGTTGGGCGTGTAGATCGTATTGTTCGGGGAGAGGGAGGCATGATCGAACACGCCGTCGTTCTCCGCCGTGGAGACCAGCAGCAGGGCGCTGGCAACCGTGCGCTCTACACCGTCGGACGGGCGGTTGCGGATGGTCAGGTCGCTGGTGCCCTCGCGCTTGGTGGCGCAGGTGGCAGAGCCGCCGCCGTCGAGATAAAGCGCTGTCACCACGCCCTGCGCCGCCAGAAACTCCGCCTGATCATTGAGGGACATACCGACAGAATACGGGCTCTGACGGCCGTCGGCCATAAAGGTCACGACCGTGCCGTCTGCCTTGAGGCCGATGGAGTTACGCGGCATAAGATCATCACCGTTATACTGGATCACCCCGTCCTTGATCAGATAGAACGGTCCGGAAATTGCTTCCAGGACGTCGGAGCAATCCACACCGGCGTCACGAATGGCATAGGAACCGTCCTTCAAAACCGCAAAGTACGGCTCCCACGTGCCACCGTTGCCTGTCTGGATAACATTTCCTTCCATGATCAGGTAGCCGGTCGGCTGCAGCGTCTGCATGTTGTAGTAGTCGCCGTTCATGGCCATGATGACGTTGCCGCCGGTGGCCTTGACGTAGTTGGCAGCCTGCTGCGTGGTTCTTTCCATGCTCCAGGCCAGGTTAGCCGCCTTGTCCTTACGGGACGCGGGCGTGCTGCCTTCAGTATAATAACCGTTATACGAAGCCTTGAATGTTGCCTTCGCACCCGGTGCGATCGTCGTCATAAAGCCGGCGATCTGTGCATTGCCTTCCTTGGTATTCAGAAAGACATCAGATTCCGTCACGCCTTCAACCAGCGTGTAATCCGTCTGGCTCACAATGATCTTATCGCCAGCGGGCTTGACGGGGTCTACAGTGTTCGCAGCCAGCGCCTGCGGGGCAATGAGCGTCAGCGTCATCAGGACGGCCAGCACAAAAGCCCAGGCTCTGTTCGCGAATCGGGTCGCTTTCACGACTCACATCAACTCCTTTTCTGTGTTTTTCTCTCTAAATTTGTCAGTTCAATATGTTAAAAAAGAAGAGATGAGGTTTTCCCATCTCTTCTTTGTGCTTTAGGGACCTATGATTTGTCTATTAGCAACCGAAGTTCTGATAGAAAAACATTGAATTGAGCACAGACTGTTTACTCAACTTCCGCAAACGCGTTGTACAGGAACTCAACAGCCTCCGCGCGGATGCAGGCGTTGTCCGGGCTGAACGTGGTACCATCGTTGGTGCCGACAGTCAGGCCGTTGGCCCATGCCCACTGCACTTCGTTATAGTACCAGGCGCTGGCCGGAACGTCAACGAACGGCATATCAGCGGTTGCACCGTCCGACAGCAGACGGGCGATGAAGCTGATCATCTCAGCACGGGTGCAGACCTGGTCCGGGCTGAACGTGCTGCCGTCATTCGTGCCGGCAACGATACCTGCCTCGTAGGCCCACAGGAGAGAATCCTCGTACCAGTAATCGTCGCTACCAGACTCCGGAACGTCGGTGAACGGAACGGACTTGATGGTCGCAGCCGGCTTGCCGACAGCGTTCCACAGGAACTCGATCATCTGGGCGCGGGTGCAGGCGTCGTCGGGGGAGAACGTCGTGGCGCTCGTGCCGG
>ERZ773115.2253-NODE-2253-length-15525-cov-3.408274_pt1 | contig 15525 bp, 14 predicted proteins | sample MGYA00511116_ERZ773115 | MGnify/ENA primary metagenome ERZ773115 (study PRJEB29015, sample SAMEA2737869) | human gut metagenome | biome: human gut; feature: human-associated habitat; material: faeces | place: China | collected 2012 ... | reverse complement strand
AACAGCAAATCACTTCCGCTGCATTGACATGATCATTGATCATGCAAAAGCAGCTTTGACGGAGAAGCGCATTTGATTTAAAATTTCATACACAGAAATTATAAAATTGTGCGTGAAATTATTGATTAATTCAATTTGAATGATATAATAAAATATAAACACAAAAGTGGATTGAGTGTGTGTGGTTTTTAATAAAAAGTTGGTGAATACGTGGATAAGAAAATTATTTCAAAACAGGTAATTATAGAAAAGGGCGGTATTGCAAAAACATCAGATTTTGTTGCAGCTGGCATACCCGCTGTTGACATTGTAAATCTTTGTAACACCGGATACCTTGAACGCATTCGACACGGATACTATCAGCTTGCCGATGGGAACACATCTTCTGAAGAACAGCTTATTGCAACATTGATCCCAAAGGCAATTATTTGTGTGGAATCGGCTCTTTTTCATTATGGCTATAGTGACTTTGCACCTCGGAAATGGTCGATTGCTGTTCCGAGATCTATGTCTCGAACAAAATTGGATATAGATGCACTGACGTTGCAAACCTACTATGTGCAATCGGAAATATATGAACTGGGCAAAACAACTGCCGATTTTAACGGCGTCGTACTTCCTATATATGACCGAGAGCGTACAATCTGCGATTGCTTCAAATATCGTTCAAGGCTTGATCATGAAATATTTAGTAAGGCATTGAATGCTTATGCAAAGGATGAGAAGAAGAATCTGCAAAATCTTTCCATATATGCAAAAAAGCTAAGGGTGTACAAGAAGGTCAACGAATTGATGTCGGTGCTGCTGGATGGCTGATATTGTTGTATCTGTGCTCATGTGGTTACCTGAATTATTTAAAAATTGTATATGAGTATCTTATATAGAGAAAATAATGATAGGAATTATGTGAAAGCGAGGCGATGGGTATGTTAATGAATACGGCTGAGTATCTTTCCATTATCGAAAATATTAAGAGTGAAATTACTGCGGCACAATATCGTGCGGCAGTTCATGTGAATGCAGATATGCTGCTTCTCTATTATGATATTGGTTGCGTAATCAATGAACATAAATCATGGGGAAACAAGTTTATTGATAACCTTGCAGCAGATATTCGAATTGCTTTTCCAGAAAGCAAAGGATATTCTGTTCGTAATTTGAAGTATATGGCAAAATTCGCAGAGATTTATCCAGACCGAGAATTTGTGCAACAGGTTGTTGCACAAATTCCATGGGGTCACAATATAGTTCTTCTGGATAAGGTCGCTGATATGGATGAACGCAAATGGTATATTAAAAAATCAGCGGAAAACGGCTGGTCTCGAAATGTTCTTGTCCATCAGATTGAAAGCAACTTGTATCATAGACAGGTTCTGGCAGATAAAGTTACAAATTTTGATCACCGCTTACCGTCTCCGCAAAGTGAACTTGCGGTGCAGACAATGAAAGACCCATATGTATTTGATTTTATTTCTTTCCGGGAAGATATGCTCGAACGGGATATTGAGCAGGCACTTGTTAGGGATGTCACCAAGCTCCTTCTGGAGCTTGGAACAGGGTTTGCATTTCTGGGAAACCAGTATCACCTGAATGTAGGCGGCGATGATTTTTACATTGATTTGTTGTTCTATAACCTGAATCTTCGCTGTTATGTAGTTATCGAATTGAAAACCGGTGATTTCAAGCCGGAATATGCTGGTCAGCTAAACTTTTATCTGTCAGCCGTGGACGGCATTTTGAAAAAAGAGCAGGATAATCCGTCCATTGGTTTGCTTCTATGCAAAAGCAAGAACAATGTGGTTGCAGAATATTCACTCAAGGATATTTCAAAGCCGATTGGGGTAAGCGAATATAAAATAACCAGTAGTCTGCCGGATAATCTGGAAAAGCAGCTGCCATCTGTTGAAGATATTCAGAAACGGATTAAATGAGTTACTGGCTAATTATCAGACTCTGGACTTACCTTGCCGATTTGAACGAGCAGGTACAGGAGAGTTTCCCTAAAAATTGTTATTCATCGTAGATTAAGCATTTTGTCGAGGGCGCACCACAGTGGAAGTTCCTCTGCACAAGGCATTGTAAAAATGAACTTACTCTACCTACGAGGCAATAAAATGATGCTTCAAAATCCATTATACTTTTCTCAAAGCTAAAAACAAGCTAACTTCCCTTAGGAACTAAGGGCGCACTTCTATACCGGTTATTCCATTCCGGTATGTGCGTTCTCCAAAGGTAAATGCTCCTGTGTCTGAACACATTCACATATTGCGGAATTGCATTCCGGTCAAGAGATAACTCTTGCGGCTACCGCCTATCTCTTTTTACATACCTTGCTTTAGGCAAGGATGAATAAAAGACAAGGAGTGAAAGAAAAATGGAGAACAAAGAAAAAACTTTGCGCAATTAGATGCTGCACGATTGAAGGTGAAACAGTATGAAAACAAGATTCAGCTTCTGGAAAATCGCAAGCGGCATCTGGAAAAGAAAACTGACTGCCAGCGCACGCAGCATCTTTGCAATATGGGCGGTGCCATCCAAAGAATTTCCAAAGAGGCAGACTCTCTGACAAGAGTAGAGTTTTACTCTCTGATGGAACAGTTTTTTGCACTGCTTGCAGTGCAGGAATTGGTGGACACCGCTGTGCAGAACCACGAGGCGGGAGGTGATTGCTAATGGCTTTGTATCATTTCCATGTAGAGAAGATCAAACGCAGCGAGGGGCGCACGGCTGTTGCTAGTGCTGCCTATCATGCCGGTGAGAAACTGCATAATCTCTGGGATGGAGAAACCCACGATTATACCAAGAAAGGCGGCGTGATTCTTTTAGAAATTATTCTTCCGGAGTATGCGCCTGAAAGATTTTCTAACAGGTATACCCTTTGGAATGAAGTGGATCAAATTGAAAATGGAGAAATTAATGGAAGATGCCAAGAGGGAATTGAAAAGAGTGAGCGGAGTTTAAAGGTAGTTGGTAAGAAAAGGGGAGAAGTACAAGTGGCAAATTTTACTGCCATTTGTACTTCTTTTTACTACCACGATATAAAAAGTTATGATAAGATATATCGAGATAAAGTTTTAAGGAAAATAGGAGAAAACCTTGTAAAACCAAAGAAAAATGAAGTTTTGAAAGGATATAGGAAAATATGAAAGATAAGGTGAAAATCCTAATGGTTTGCCACGGCAACATCTGCCGTTCCCCTATGGCAGAGTTCATCATGAAAGATCTGGTGAAGAAAGCGGGATTGGAACAGGAGTTCATGATTGACTCCAGGGCGACCAGTACGGAGGAGACGGGGAATCCGATTCATCATGGGACTATGGGGATTTTTAAGAAATACCAGATTCCGTGTACTGGTCATCGGGCTCAGCAGATGAGCAGACAGGATTATGATACTTATGATTATCTGATTGGAATGGATCAGAGCAATATCCGGAATATGACCCGGATCGCAGGCGGTGATCCGGAGAAGAAGATTTATAAATTGATGGAATTTACCGGCAGTGGACGGGATGTGGCAGATCCGTGGTATACGGGGGATTTTGAGGCAACTTACCGGGATGTGTCGGAGGGATGCCAGGCGCTGTTAAAGTGGTTACAGAACAATTAATTAAAAAGGAGGCGGTGATATGGAATTTCCATTATCATTTGTAGTTGTAGGTTCGGGTTTCCGGTCTTTGTTTTATGCCCGGATCGCGAAACGGTTTCCGCAGTTTTTTACCTTAAAATACCTGCTTTGCAGGACAGAGGAAAAGGCGCAGAAATTGAATGCAGAGTATGGAATCCCGACTACCACATCGCAGGAGCTCTGCATGGAAGCAAAGCCGGATTTTGTGGTGGTGGCAGTGAACCGGAATTCGGTCTGGAGCGTGGCCAGAGAATGGATAAAAGCAGGCTTTCCAGTGCTTCTTGAGACGCCGGTAGGTCACACAGAAGAGGAATTAAAAGAAGCCTGGGAAATGAGCCTTCATGGGGCGAAGATCCAGGTGGCTGAGCAGTATCACCGTTATCCGATTCTGGCGGCTGGAATCAAGGCAGTCAAAGAAGGGCTGGTTGGCGATCCTTATGGAGTGACCCTGTCCATGGCGCATGATTATCACGGGGCCAGTCTGATCCGCCAGATGTTAAATATCGAACCGATGGCAATGACCCTTCGTGGAAATCAGTACCGCAACCCGGTGACTCAGACAGATTCCCGTTACGGCCCGATCACCGATGGAAGTGTGACGGAGCAGGAGCGGACGGTGGTTCAGATCGAATTTGCCAATGGAAAGACAGCGCTGTATGATTTTGCAGGAATCCAGTACCGCAGCTTTATCCGGGCCCGCCATGTGAATGTGCAGGGACAGAACGGGGAATGGAATGATTCCCTGATCCGGTATGTGAGAGAGGATCTTTTGCCGGAAATGGAGTATTTGAAACCATATCTGGATCCGAAATATAAGGAATTAGAGACCGGGGCGCTGCGGGAGATCTGCAGGCAGTGGAATACGGTATTTGCCATGGAGGCAGAGCAGGATGAGTACGCTATTGCCACCATGATGTATGATATGAAGGGATATCTGGAGGAAACCGATCCAGGATACCCGTTACGTGAGGCACTGGAGGACGCATACACCTGGATCTTATTCCAGCGTGCGGTAGAAAAGCCATGGCAGACCATCGAATCAGAGCCGATGCCATGGCATGATCGCTAAGAAGCAGCGTTAGATGGAAGTGCAATCCATGAGAAAAGCAGGATAACTGTTCAGCAGGTCTGAACACTTGCGGCGCTGACCATAAGAAAACATAGGCAGGAAAGCAGGAAGAAAGTGAGTTGACAAGATGGCACCATTAAGAGAAATGGTTTTGTATTATAATCCCGATCAGTCCCCCTACGCGTCGAAGCTGAAAGGGGTTCTGGTGCGGATGGGAATCCGTATTAAGAATATCGCACCGGAGCAGACCGGGGAACTGGTGGGAACACTGGCGGGAATGCCAGGATATGCAGAAGGGGAAGAACTGTGGAAGCAGGCGATCGCCCAGAAGAAAAGTCAGAAAGCAGATGAGGGGGTTGGACAGTTTCGTGGACAGGCAGATTCTGACACAGCGGATCAGGAGTCTATTCCCCAGATTCCAGAAGAGATCCTGGTGATGAAGAATTTTACTGGCCACCGTATCGATGCGTTATTACTGAATCTGCGAAAAGCCGGTGTTCCGAAAATTGCCTTAAAAGCAGTCATCACCGAGCAGAACAGCCGCTGGACCTTCTATCAGTTATATGAGGAGATCAAAAAAGAGCATCTGGCCATGACGGCTGCAGAGACAGAGAAAGAGAAAGGTTAGGACAGGCATGGCAAATCAATTTTTAGAGATCCCGGATTCGTTCTGGGGGCTGTTCCGTTCCAGGAACCGCCAGATCTACATTGACGCCCTGTTAAAGATCAACGAGGAGTACCAGTACAGCAATTACTTTTTAAGCCGGGAGATCTGTATTCAGGCGCTGAGCGATCATTTTGCCAGACAGAAAGTGACCATGGAGCAGGACGAGCTAGAAGATGATTTTGATGTGCTGGAACCGCTGGCGACCCGGGTGTTAAACTGGCTGTTGCGGACAGGGTGGCTCCGGAAGGTGGACGATTATAACACTATGACGGTAAATATCGTGATCCCGGATTACGCAGCGGTCTTTGTGGACGCATTTTCCCATCTGGCAGGCGAGGACGAGGACGACACACAGGTGTATATCCAGAACATTTATGCCATTTTATTTGCATTCAAAAATGATCCGCGGGCCAATATTTCCCTGTTGAAGACTGCTCTTGTAAATACCAGAAAATTAAATAAAACCCTTCAGGATATGCTTCACAACATGGATAAGTTTTTCGCCAGCCTGTTGGAGCAGAAGCATTATGGGGATCTGTTAAAGGAACATCTGGACGGTTATGTAGAAGAGATCGTGCGGAAAAAATATCACATTTTAAAGACCTCCGATAACTTCTATTTATATAAGACAGATATTAAAAAATGGATCAGCCAGATGCGCCAGGATGTGCCCTGGCTGGAGATGGTCTGTGTGAAAAATAAGCAGCTTCGAGGACTGGATATCCAGGTGGATGACCTGTTAAAGCAGCTTGATGTGATCGATCGGGGCTTTGACGATATTGAACACCGGATCTTCAACATGGATAAGGAACATACCAAGTATATTCGGGCTACCGTTACCAGATTGAATTATCTTTTAAATAAGGAAGATACCATGAAAGGCGTGATCATTGATCTGTTGAATCATCTGTCCGAGGTGGATGGAGAGACCAGGGACGCAGATTTAGCGAAGATTGGAAGTAAGATGAATTTGTCCCAGTTTACGGTGCTTTCGGAAAAATCCCTCTATAAGCGGAAAAAGCAGAAGGTGGATTTTGCAGAGAGCGTGGAGGACGAGGAGCCAGAGGTGGAGTTGTCCAGAGATGAGATCCTGAGATTAAACAAGATCAAGAACCGATACAGCCGCAAGCAGATCGAGAGCTTTGTGATGGAACATATGACGAACGGGAAATTTGCAGTCAGCAGCGATACAGTAGCCAATGATGAGGAGTTTGAAAAGCTGGTGCTGGCTTATGATTATTCCACCAGAAAGGACAGTTCGTACCGGATCCAGAGTCAGGATGTGGAAGAGATCGACAATGGCATGTACCGTTATCCGGGGCTTGTTTTCGAGAAGAAAGAAAACGGAAAGGGAACGACGCGTAACGATGAAGGTACGGAAGCGTTAACTGGAAAGTAAATCGGTGAATTCCCAGTGGAAACGGTTAGAACGAGAAAAACGAGAGGAAGAAGATAGATGATCAATTATTATGAAGAGCTGTCTGGCGAAGAGCAGCAGAGGGTGAAGGAGTCCATCCAGCTTCTATACCGTCAGACCTTTCTTCTGGAACGGAAATATGACCGGAAGACCAAGCGGTATCAGATCAACCGGGAATATCACCAGTGCAGTAAGCACCTGGAATTTATCCAGGCGTATTTTGCGCTGATGGATATTGAAGTGGTGGAAAACAGCCAGATGGGTGTGATCTATCTGCGGGGCGAACAGCTGATGGGCGAGAAAATGCCAAAGCTGGCGACTCTTTATCTGCTGGTGCTGAAGCTGATCTATGATGAGCAGATGTCCACGGTATCCACTTCGGTGAATGCCATGACCAATTTAAGTGAGATCCATGAGAAATTAAATACCTACCGGCTTTTGAAGAAGCAGCCCTCCAACACGGAGATCCGCCGCAGCCTGGCGTTGTTAAAACGGTATCAGATCGTGGAACCGCTTGATGTGTTAGACGAGCTGGACGGCTTTTCCCGTCTGGTGATCTACCCGGCCATCCATGTGGTGCTGCTGGGAGACGACGCGAGAGCGCTTCTTAATACCTTTAGTGAAGGAGATACAGAAGATGACGAACCAGAGATTTGAAGCCCTGTCCAGGATGTGCCTGAACAACTGGCATTATATACGCCATAAAGTGCTGTCCTTCAATGATGGGATCAACTTTTTTACGGGTCATTCAGGAAGTGGTAAATCCACGGTCATTGACGCACTGCAGATCGTTCTGTATGCCAATACCGATGGTCGTGGATTCTTTAATAAAGCGGCGGCGGATGATTCTGACCGAAGCCTGATCGAGTACCTGCGTGGTATGATCAACATCGGAGAGGACAACCGGTTTTCTTATCTGAGAAATCAGAATTTTTCCAGTACCATTGCACTGGAATTAAAGCGGACGGACACAGAGGAGTGCCAGTGTGTAGGCGTGGTGTTTGACGTGGAGACGGCAACTAATGAGATCTCCCGTCTGTTTTTCTGGCATAGGGGGCCGATCCCGGATCACCATTACTGTGTGGACGGATCTGCAAGAACCATGTCCACCGATGAGATAAAAGCCTGGTTATTGCAGAATTTTGCCAAAGAGGACTATTATTATGGTTCCCACAATGAGCGGTTCCGCAAGCAGCTTTATGATATCTACTTAGGCGGACTGGACGCAGAGAAATTTCCGCTGCTGTTCAAACGGGCGATTCCGTTCCGTATGAACATCAAGCTGGAAGAATTTGTAAAAGAATACATCTGTATGGAGCAGGACATCCATATCGAGGATATGCAGTTAAGCGTCATGGAATATGGCCGCATGCGTAAGAAAATCGAGGATACCTGCAGGGAGATCGCCCGCCTGAAGGAAATCTGCGACCAGCATCGTGTGGTGGAAGGAATCAAGACCCAGATGGGGGATTATGGCTATTATGCGGCGAAGCTGGATATTCTGCAGGACCGCCTTTTGGCCAGTGAGAGCCAGGCCAAATATCAGGCTTACGAGGAAAACCGCAAAAAAGCCCTGGACGACATGGAAATGCGGGAGCAGGAGATCAAGGATCTGACAGACCAGGAGGAAGAGTTACTGCGGCAGATTTCCATGACCGGTTATGAGCAGTTAAAGGAGCAGTTAGCGTCCTTAAATCAGCTGGTGGAACGTCTGGCCAGCAGTAAAGCCCGATGGGAGCAGACTGCCGCGGCGTTAAAAGCCTGGGAAGAGGAGGACAGTGTTTCTAACCGGGTGCTGTGGGATATTGACGAATTCGCCAAGGGAACCATTTCCGGTGAGGTGCTGGATCGGCTGAAGCATGGACTGGAGGAGCAGCGGAAAGATGTAGCCAGGCAGCAGCAGGAGGCCCAGAGCGAGATCCGCCAGCTAAAGAAGAGCCGTGCTCAGGCAGTGGAAGAGCTGGAGCAGTTAAAAATCGGTAATAAGGCGTATCCAAGGGAGCTGGACGAGGCGCGGACGATTCTGCAGAACCGTCTGTATCAGGAGACAGGCAAGAGCGTGGCTGTGGAGATCCTGGCGGATCTTTTAGATATCCGGGATGAAAAATGGCGCAATGCGGTAGAGGGCTATATGGCGAATAATAAGCTTTCCCTGATCGTAGAGCCGAAATATGCCCGCACAGCCATGAAGATCTATCAGGAACTGGATAAGGAGAAATATTATCAGGTGGCGGTTCTGGATACGGAGCGTGTTCTGGCAGACCACCATCAGGTGCTTGACAATGCCCTGGCAGAAGAGGTGGAAACCAGCCGGGATTACGTCCGGGCCTATGTGGATTTCCTTCTTGGAAAAGTGGTGAAATGTTCCGATATCGATGAACTGCGGAAATGCCGGATCGGTATCACCAAGGACTGCGTGCTGTACCATAACTACCGGATCCAGCATATCAACCCGGCCCATTATACGAAATTTGCATATATTGGCAAGAACAGTCTCCGTCAGAGGATCAAGCTGCTGGAGAAAGAGATCGCAGATCTGGATGAGAAGCAGAAACCGCTTCAGGACGTGGTGAAAGAGGCGGAGCGGGTGCTGACTTTGGAGTATTTAAGCCAGGAGTCCTCCGTTTATCTGGAATGGAAGCAGGATATGGATTCTTACCCAGAGAAGGTGAACCAGAAGAAGCGTCTGGAAGCGAAGCTTGAGCAGGTGAAATCCCAGAACGTGGAAGTGTGGGAGAAAGAGCGTAAAGCCATTCTGGATCTGCGGGAACAGCGCAAGGAGGTTCAGCGCCAGCAGCAGAAGACGGTCAATGACCTGGAACGTGACATGGAGGACGAGCGGAAAAATGGCATCGCCATCCAGGAGCGCCTGATCGAGAAGGAGCGGAATCTGCCAAAGGACGAGGCCAGAGAAGAGGGCCTGCAGGAACTGTTAAAAGAGCGGGCTGAGAAGCGGAGAATGCAGGCTGTCACAGGAAATGGAACCGCAGAACCACTGCGTTTTGATGTGCTGCGGTCAGAATTCCTTGGCAAAATGACCCGGTCAGAGGAAAAACGGGTTGCGGAAATGAACAAGCTGGTGGGCATGCGGACGGAATATCTGCGGGCGTACCAGAACCGGAATTTTTCCCCGACTACGGAAGAAAATAAGGATTATCAGGAGCTGTACGACAGTCTGAACTTCGACAGCTTAGATGAGTACCGGAAACGGGCGGCAGAGCAGGCGAAAACGGCGGTGGAGCATTTCAAGGATGACTTTATGTATAAGATCCGAAGTGCGATCAAGGATGCTCTGATGCGCAAGGATGAATTGAATAAGATCATCAGCCGTCTGGATTTTGGTAAAGATAAATATCAGTTCTATATTGGTAAAAATAAAGGTTCTGATGGTCAGTATTATGATATGTTTATGGATGAGGCCCTGGAGGTAAACCCGTCAGATCTGGACATCGGTCTGGACAACCAGTTAAATATGTTCACTATGGAGCATGAGAACCATTATGGAGTCATGATCAATGACCTGATCAACATCTTTATTCCGCCGGAGAATGCGACGCCGGAGGAGATGGAAGAGGCGAAACGGAACATGGATAAATACGCTGATTACAGGACGTATCTGTCTTTTGATATGCAGCAGCTGATCCAGAATGAGGATGAGACCATCAAGATCGGTTTAAGCAAGATGATCAAGAAAAACTCCGGTGGCGAGGGCCAGAACCCGCTGTATGTGGCACTGCTTGCCAGCTTTGCACAGGCATATAAGATCGATCTAAAGCCTGGTTTGCAGCGGAATCCGACCATCCGTCTGGTAGTGCTGGACGAGGCATTTTCCAAGATGGATGCGGAGAAGGTGGCAAGCTGTATCCAGCTGATCCGTGGTCTGGGCTTCCAGGCACTGATCAGTGCGACCAATGACAAGATCCAGAACTATCTGGAGACAGTGGATAAGATCTTTGTATTTGCCAATCCGAATAAGAAGGCTATTTCCATTCAGGAGTTTGAGAAGAAGGAATTTGACCAGTTGAAGCAGGATATCAGTGGTGATGAGGATGGAGAAGAAGTATAATCTTCTGGACATGATTCTCCAGAAGCACGAGGAACACAGCAGCGACTGGGAGAAGGATAATCCGGTGGGAAGCCGGAACATGAAGATCCAGCAGAGTGATTACGATACCTATGGGCGCAGTGACCTGTTAAAAGAAGCCAGGGAACTGGAAGAACAGAAGCTTATCAAGGTCAAATGGATGGGCGGCCGGTCGGACATGGAGTATGTCCAGTATCGGCTGGAGCAGATGCCGCGGATCTATGAGATGACCGGCCGTATCCCGAAACTTCAAAGGGTACGGTCAGAGCAGGCCGCGGATCTAAAGTTGGTAGAAGTTTATGCTGCAGAGGCAGAAAGTTCCTGGTTAAAGGCTTATTATGGAGAACTATCTGCTCAGATCCATCGAGGAAAAGCTTTAAAAAATCTGGAAAAGCATGGAGAATTGCTGTTTCAGTGTCTGAATGCATTAGAGAAGCTGGAAGAGCCTGTCTTTATCCGGATTTTCAGCAGTTATGCCCTGACAGACACAAAAACCAGGGGCTCTAAAGTATTTAAAGATCAGCTGCAGTCCAGAGTGATCCGTATTGCGAAAAGATATCACCCCATGGTGGACGATACCATGAATGACCGCCAGGTTTTAGAACAGCTTTACCTGACGGATTATTCTCAAGAATTGGCGGTGAAAGGCGATTTAAAGCTGGAGCAGCCGGATCGTCAGGTGGTGGATCTGGGAAATTTCCCTGGCGGCGTGATTTTGACCACAGAAACGTTGAAATCTTCAAAAATCTGTGGAAAACAGGAGATCAAAAAGATCATTACGGTGGAAAACAAGGCAAATTTTGCATATATGCCCTATGAAAAAGGGACACTGATTTTGTTCTGCCATGGATTTTTCTCTCCGCTGGAGCGGGAGTTTCTGCGGGAACTGGAAGGTGTGCTGGAACAGGGAACGCAGGATATGGAGCAGTCTCCTGGAACAGAAAAGGCAGGAAAATGTGCAGCCGGAGTAGAATATTATCATACCGGTGATCTGGATTATGGCGGCGTGCGGATCTTCAAGCATATCCGGGAACACGTATTTCCAAAATTGCAGCCACTTTCCATGGATGCAGCGCAGTTTGACCGGTATCTGGATTATGGGACAGATATGGAACCATCGTCATGGGAGAAGTTAAAAAATGTGGAAGAACCGTTGCTGCAGCAGTTGATTGACCGGATTCTGACCACGAAAAAGGTTATTGAGCAGGAGGTATTCCTGATAAAAAGTGAATGAGGGAGAGCAGATTTGTGGAAAAGAAAAGACTTGCGTTATTAGGGTGTGGAAAACTGAATCATATTGTGGCGGATGCGTATCTAAATGGCATTCTGCCAGAGTATGAGGTGGTAGGTGTTTTAGGAAGAACGAAAGAAAAAGCGGAAGCATTGGCAGAAAAGCTGGGCTGTGAACGGTGTGAAAATATTGACGCGCTTATGGCTTTAAAACCGGATTACGTGGCAGAAGCGGCATCCGTGGCGGCGGTGAAGAGTTATGCAGAAGCAGTTCTGGCTGGCGGAGCCAATCTGGTGGTGATTTCCATCGGAGCCTTTGCGGATGAAGCATTTCTGGAACAGGTAAAAATGACCGCGAAGGCACATGGAACGCGGGTACATATCGCTTCTGGAGCGGTTGGGGGATTTGATGTTTTGCGGACCATTTCCCTGATGGGACAGGCGAAGACGAGGATGACTTCTTATAAGGGGCCAGAATCCCTGCAGAATACGCCGCTTTTTGAAGAAACGCTGTTACATGAGACAGAAAAGAAGGAAGTTTTCGTGGGAAGCAGCAAAGACGCCATCGCCATTCTGCCAACAAAGGTTAACGTGTCTGTGGCAACTGCCCTGGCATCTGTGGGTCCAGAGAAACTGGAATATCATATCAACAGTGTGCCCGGCATGAAGGGAGATGACTATATCATCGAGACCGAAGTGGAAGAAGCGGGCGTGAAGGCGGTGCTGAATATCTATTCCAGGACAGCAGAGATCGCAGGATGGAGCATTGTGGAAGTGCTGCAGAATGCGGTTTCACCGATTGTATTTTAACAGGAGGAGCAGAACATGTTTTTCTTAAACGAGGAGACCACTGTGGCAGAGACGCTGGAGGTGGTCCAGGAGGTGCAGCAGGACTTAGAGCAGTTAAAGCCCAATGTAGTTCTGGAAACGCTCAAAAGCTGGATTCCTGGTCTGACAAAGCTGGGGTACCGTCTGCTGGTGGCGGCACTGATCGTATGCATCGGATTCCAGATCGCGAAAATGTTGCGGAAGATGCTGGAGCGGAGTCTGATCCGCATGGATATGGAAGTTTCCATACGCAAGTTTTTACAGTCTGCGGTGTACGTGACCATTTGTGGCCTGACAATTTTTATTGCAGCTGATAAACTGGGCATCAGTTCCGCATCCATTGTAGCCATCCTTGGTTCTGTCGGTCTGGCTTTGAGTTTGTCGCTGCAGGACATGCTGGCAAACTTTGCAGGCGGTATTGTGCTGCTTCTGATCCGACCATTTAAGGTAGGCGATTACATCATCTGCGGTGGACAGGAAGGAACCGTCCGTTCCATTGGTCTTGTATATACCACATTGACTACCTTGGACAACAAGCAGGTGGTATTTCCAAATGGCAGCCTGTCGAACACCAACCTGGTCAATGTAACGGCCCAGGAGAAGCGGTGTCTGGAGCTAAAGGTGGGAATTGGCTATGGTTCCGATCTGAGAAAAGCCAAAGAAATCATGGAGAAACTTTATGTAAACCATCCGTTGATTTTAAAAGATCAGCCGGTTACTGTATTTGTGGATGACCTGGCAGACAGCGCCGTAGTGATTGGCGCCAGAGGCTGGGTGGCAACCGGGGATTACTGGAAGGTGAAATGGGATCTGACGGAGCAGGTGAAATTAGAGTACGATGCTGCTGGAATCGAGATACCATTCCAGCAGCTGGATGTGAATGTGAAACATTAGACATTATAAATAACATCACAAAGGGCGATGTATGCGAATAGCGAGGACATTCAAGTCCTCGCTATTCGACACGAAGCATCCGATAGCCGATCCCGATGTGCGTTTGTATGTATTGCTGCTTATCTTTTCCGCGTTCCAGCTTTTTGCGTAGGGTTGCCATGAACACCCGCAGAGAAGCAATATCGTTTTCCCAACTGCTGCCCCAAATCTGCTGTGTGATGTAGGTGTGGGTCAGAACCTTGCCCACATTTTTTGAGAGCAGACACAACAGTTTGTATTCGATGGGCGTCAGGTGCAGTTCTGCACCATCAAGATATGCGCAGCCTGCCGCATAGTCGATTTTCAGCGCACCGTTCGTAAAAATCGGAGATTCCTGCGCTGCGTCTGTTTTCATCAGCGACAGTCTCCGCTGCGTCACTCGCAGCCGCGCCAGCAGTTCATCCACGGAAAAGGGCTTGGTGAGATAATCGTCCGCCCCGGCATCCAGTGCCCCAATTTTATCGGAATCCTCTGTTCTGGCGCTGATCACAATGATCGGCATATTTGACCATGCCCGGATTTTTCGGATGATCTCCACGCCGTCCATATCTGGCAGTCCCAAATCAAGCAGCACAATGTCCGGGTTGTGAGACAGCGCCTCCATCACGGCGCTTGCGCCGTTTTGCGCAGAAAGATACCTGTATTCATGGGTTTTCAGCGTTGTTGTGATCAGATTGCGCACCGGCGTATCATCTTCTACAACGAGGACGAGCGGCTTATTCATTTAGGTTCACCTCACTAAGCGGTACTGTAAAGGAAAAGATGCAGCCATGCGGCGAATTTTCTTTCAATGTCATTTCGCCATTATGGGCATGAATGATGGCTTGGCAGAGCGTAAGCCCAAGCCCAAGACTTCGGCGGCTGTCGCCAATCGGATTGCCCCCGGTAAAGAACATTTCAAAAACACGTTTCTTTAGTTCATCCGGGATACCGGGCCCGTTGTCGCAGACATAAAGTGCAACTGCATCATCGTGGCGTACTGCGGTTATCTGGATACATGAGCCCGCAGGAGTATACTTGATTGCATTGTTTACGAGATTGACAAGGACTTGCATGATAAGTCCCGCATCCACCCGTACTAATAACGGCTCGTTACCGCAATTTACCATGATCTGATGTTCGGAACTTCTGCGGTCAATATGACGCAGCGCCTCTGAGATAATATCCTCCAGCACCTGATCGGATAGATGCAGCTTTACGCTGCCATCCGCTATTTTCGTAATGGAAAGCAAATTCTCCACAAGCTCAGTCAACCATTGAGAATCATCGTATATGTCGTTAAAAATACGTTGCCGAGTTTCCGCATCCAAAGCATCATAGCTGTGCAGCAGCGTGTCGGCGTTGCCGGAAATGGAGGTCAGTGGGGTTCTAAGATCATGGGAAATCGAACGCAAAAGATTCGCACGAAGCTGTTCGTTCTTTGCAAGGACGGCAGCTTCTTCCTTTTCTCTGGCGTTGCGCAGGTTATCCAGCGCCAAGGCACATTCACCGAGAATGGACAATGAAATGCTGGATTCAAAGGAATCCAAGGGTTTACCCATGATGGAGATGCCAATTACCCCGTAGGCCTGCTGCTGCGTCCGAATGGCAAGATAAAGATACCTCGCTTCAGAAAAATGTGTTGTAGTCGCTCCGGCGCGCTTGCGGTTGTGCCAGACCCAACGAACAACAT
>ERZ773115.2238-NODE-2238-length-15595-cov-2.890991_pt1 | contig 15595 bp, 13 predicted proteins | sample MGYA00511116_ERZ773115 | MGnify/ENA primary metagenome ERZ773115 (study PRJEB29015, sample SAMEA2737869) | human gut metagenome | biome: human gut; feature: human-associated habitat; material: faeces | place: China | collected 2012 ... | reverse complement strand
TGTGCCAAAGAACTGGCGGAAAAATGTGCGGACTGCAACTATGATTACATCATGACCGCAGAATCCAAAGGCATTCCACTTGCCTATGAACTCTCCCGACAGACCGGAAAACCGTATGTCGTTGCCAGAAAATCCATCAAGGGTTATATGACCGACTGCATTTCTGTTTCTGTCCATTCCATTACAACTGCTGCTCCGCAGACCTTATATCTGGACGGCGAAAAAGCAGCATGGTTTCAGGGCAAACGCATTCTCCTAGTAGATGATGTCATCAGCACCGGAGAATCCATTGCCGCCCTCGAAGCCCTCACCCGTGAAGCTGGCGGTATTGTTGCCGGAAAGGCAACCGTTCTGGCGGAAGGCGATGACTACGGCAAGACCGAAACCGGAGCAGGCAAGCGGATTTTGGTGGAATTTGTATCCGCCAACCCAACAGGCCCGATGCATGTCGGAAATGCAAGAGGCGGTGCACTGGGCGACAGCCTTGCAGAAATCTTGAACTGGGCTGGCTACCATGCAGAACGGGAATTTTACATCAACGATGCTGGTAATCAGATTGAAAAGTTTGCCACTTCGCTGGAAGTGCGGTATTTGCAGCTGTTTGACCCGTCCATTCCGATGCCGGAAGATGCTTATCAGGGCGTGGACATCATCGAACACGCAGAAGCATTTCGGGATTTGTATGGCGACAAATATGTAAATTGCGACAGCAAGCAGCGGAGAGATGCATTGGTTGGCTATGCTCTGCCGAAGAACATTGCCGGACTGGAACGGGATTTGAAGAAGTACCGCATTGTCTATGACAACTGGTTTCGGGAAAGCACCCTGCACAAGAACGGCAGTGTAAAACATGTAGTAGAAGAGCTGACCAAGCGGGGCTATACCTATGAACAGGATGGAGCAGTTTGGTTCAAGGCAACGGAATTCGGTGCAGATAAGGATTTTGTGCTGGTTCGTGCGAACGGAATCCCGACTTACATTGTGCCGGATATCGCTTACCACTATGACAAGCTGATGACCAGACACTTTGACCGTGCGATTGATATTCTGGGTGCTGACCACCACGGCTATGTACCACGCTTGAAAGCAGCCCTGACCGCAATGGGTGCAGATGCAAACCGGCTGGATGTTGTTCTGATGCAGATGGTAATGCTGATGCGGGACGGCGAAGTCGTAAAGCTGTCCAAGCGGAGCGGAAAGGCAATCACACTGGTAACCCTGCTGGATGAAATTCCGATTGATGCAGCAAGATTTTTCTTTAATACCAGAGAAGCAAATTCCCACTTTGAATTTGATTTGGATTTGGCTGTGGAACAGTCCTCTCAGAATCCGGTTTACTATGTTCAGTATGCCCATGCAAGAATTTGCAGCTTGCTGCGGAACATGGAAGAAGAAGGCGTTTCTGTGGGCGAAGCAGATTTGTCTGTTCTGAATCTGCTGGAACAGCCGCAGGAAATCGCTCTGATTCGGCATCTGGCAGCACTGCCATCCAGAATTGATGCAGCAGCTGCTTCCTATGACCCATCTGAAATGACCAAGTATGCAACGGAACTGGCAACGCTGTTCCACAAGTTCTATGATGCTTGCACGGTTAAGCACGCAGAACCGGAACTCCAGCAGGCAAGACTGCTGCTCTGTCAGGCTGCCAAGCAGGCTCTGCGGAATACACTGCGGATTTTGAAAATCGATTGTCCGGAAAAGATGTAAATCCAATTTTCCGGAAGAATCACTGGAAAATAACTCTTTTTTTGCAAGTTCCTTTGTGATAGTTTCATGAAAAATATAAATTTTACAATTCGTCTATATCTTTTTGCGGTCGGATGTGCTACAATTTTCTATATATTCGAGCAGTCTGTTCGGATAACGGACAAGAAACCGTTTTGCGTTGTTGTATAAGATAGAAAACGAAAGGATGTTTCAATATGTCGAATCGATTGTTTCAGGGGCTTGTCCATCAGATGCGGGATACCATTGATGCGACTGTCGGCGTTGTGGATGATAGTGCAACCATTATTGCTTGCAGCGATCTGACGAAAGTCGGCACCACCAATGAATTCGTTTCTTTGGATCTGAGTGATGTCCATGATATTTTTATCCGGGACGGATATACATATAAGCCGTTCGGCTCTCCGAATAAGCCGGAATATGCGGTATTCGTAGAGGGCGTAGATGATGCAGCTGCAAAGTATGCCAACATTCTGGCAATTGCACTGTTTAACGTTAAGCAGTATTATGATGAAAAATATGACCGCAACAACTTCATCAAGAATGTGGTTTTGGACAACGTCCTGCCGGGCGATATTGTCATCAAGGCAAGAGAACTGCATTTTAATGCGGAAGTCAGCCGGGTTGTCCTGCTGATTCGGATTGTATCCACCAACGATGTTTCTGCTTATGATGTCATCCAGAACCTGTTCCCGGACAAGAACAAGGATTTTGTCTTTACCATTTCAGAAAGTGATATCGTTCTGGTAAAGGAAATCAAGGGGGCTGTGGACGCCAAAGACTTGGAAAAGCTGGCTCGTTCCATTGCGGATACACTCAGCGGCGAATTTTATACCCGTGTCAATGTCGGTATCGGTACCATTGTGGACAGCATCAAAGAACTGTCCCGTTCCTTCAAGGAGGCACAGACCGCTCTGGAAGTCGGAAAGGTCTTCGATACGGATAAAGCCATTGTCAGCTACGATAATCTGGGCATTGCACGCCTGATTTACCACCTGCCGACCACCTTGTGTGAAACATTTTTGCATGAAGTGTTCAAGCGGGGCAGCATTGAATCTTTGGATCACGAAACACTGTTTACCATTCAAAAGTTCTTTGAAAATAATCTGAATGTTTCTGAAACTTCCAGAAAGCTGTTTGTACACCGGAATACGCTGGTATACCGGCTGGAAAAGATCAAGAAGCTGACAGGTTTGGACTTGCGGGAATTTGACCACGCCATCATCTTTAAGATTGCATTGATGGTTAAGCGGTATCTGTCCGCAAATCCGGCAAAATTCTAACCATTTTCGGTCTGTCATCTATCTGAACATAGAAAGGACTGTATAAGACACATGGTGGAAATGAGAGATGTCTCTGTTGTGTACTCCGGCGGTGTCGATGCTTTGCATAACGTCAACCTGAAAATCAATGATGGGGACTTTGCATTTGTCGTTGGACCATCGGGTGCAGGAAAAAGTACCATGATCAAGCTGATTTTAAAGGAAATCAACCCAAGCAGCGGTACGGTTTTCGTCAACGGCTACCATCTCGGAAAACTGAAGCAGCGGCAAGTGCCGGCACTGCGGCGGACGATTGGGTTTGTCTTTCAGGATTTCCGTCTGATTCCGTCCATGACGGTGTATGAAAACATCGCATTTGTGCTGCGAGTGATTGATGCACCCACTTCGTATATCAAAAAGCGAGTGGCGTATGTGATCGACTTGGTTGGCTTGCAGGATAAAGCAAAAAATTATCCGAACGAGCTGTCCGGCGGCGAAATGCAGCGGGTTGCCATTGCAAGAGCACTGGTCAACGACCCGCAGCTGATTATTGCGGACGAACCAACCGGCAACATTGATCCGGAACTTTCTTATGAAATCGTAGACCTTCTGCGGGAAATTAACGAATGCGGCACAACCATTCTCATGGTTACGCATGAACACAGTTTAGTTCGTTATTTTGGCGGGCGGATTATCACGATTCAACAGGGTCGGATTGTGTTTGACGAAGTAGTTGGAGGCAATTTAATTCATGAAAGTTAGTGGCTTAAAGTATTTGGCCAAACAAGGAGTGGAAAATATCTGGAAAAACCGGATGATGTCGTTTGCATCATTTTGTGTGCTTCTGGTTTCTCTGCTTCTGGTTGGTGTTGCAACGCTGTTCTATATGAACATCTCTTCGATGATGGGCGGTATTGAAAATAAAAATGAAATCATTGTTTATTTGGATGAAAATACCACACAGGAAGAGGTCAGCGTCCTGAAGGGACAGCTGAGCCAGATTGACAACATCGCAGAGGTCAATTTTTATTCCAAGGAAGAATCATTTGAAGACTTGAAAAACAGCATGGACGGGTACGAAATGCTCTTCGATTCGCTTGGAGACGACAATCCTTTGGTTGATGCTTATCGCCTGCGGGTGAAAAATATCGACCAGATTGCAGATACCATTGTCCAGATTGAATCTCTGGATCATATCTATTCCATACGAGCACCGATGGATTTCGTCAATCTGTTGATGGAACTGCGGCGAATCATTACCATTGTATGCAGCGTGATTATCGTTGCATTGATTGTAATTTCGCTGGTCATCATTGCGAATACCACAAAAGCAAGTGTATTTGCAAGACGTTCCGAGATTCAGATTATGAAATATGTTGGTGCGACCAATGCATTCATTCGGATTCCTTTTTTCGTAGAAGGCATGGTGACAGGATTTTTGGCTGGCTGTGTGGCGTTTGTCATCACGTGGGTTAGCTATGATTCCCTGATTAACCTTGTAACGAATCAGACGGATTTTGTTTCTGTCATCGGCAGAGGCAGCATCATGTCATTCGGACAAGTTGCCGGAGTCGTTGCTCTTGCCTATATTGGCAGTGGTGTGCTGTTTGGTGCACTTGGCAGCGTCTTATCTATGAGAAAACATCTGAATGTCTAAAAGGAGGAAACAGTATATGATGCGTTTAAAAGGAATGAAGCGGTTTCTGTCGGTTGTCCTGTGTGCAGCAATTTTAACCGGCGGCGTTTATAGCGGAACAGGCGTTGTAAAATCTGTTCCAGTTTCCGCAATGACGCTGGCAGAATTGCAGAGCGAAAAACAGGCAAATGCAGACAAGATTGCAAAAATGCAAAAGGAATTGGATGACCTGGGCAGCGAACAGCAGGAACAGGCAGACTTCCAGAAGACTTTGGAAGAAAAGATTTCTTTGCAGCAGTCAAATTTGCAGATCGTCGATGAGGAACTGACTCGTCTGGAAGACGCAATTACCGACAAAGAACAGGAAATTTGCGATTTGAAGAATGAGGTTGCTGCACTGGATGCAGAAATCTCAGACGGTTTGGAAGCATTTAAGCAGCGGCTGCGGGTCATGTATGTACAGGGCAACGACAGCTTAGCGTCTGCTTTGGTTGGTTCAACCGACTTTTACGACTTGCTTTCCAAGTATGACCTGATGTCACGGGTTGCAAAGCATGATAATGAATTGGTTTCCAATCTGAAGGAAAAGCTGGAAACCTGCCAGCAGAAGCAGCAGTCTTTGGAAGAAGAAAAGAATGCACTGGCAGAACAGAAAGCATCTGAAAAGCAGAAGAAGGAAGAATTCTCTGCTGCATTGGAACAGCTTCAGGATGATTATGCCATGTCAACCGATGAATCCATTCGGTCAGCAGCGGATGAAACCCACGACCATGACCATGAAAGTGATGCATCCAATCCGGATAGCGTTGTAAGAGATGCAGAATCGCAGCAGATTCAGGCAGAAATTCGGAAGTCGCAGGAGGCAGCTCGTGCAACTGCAACGACTACGACCACCACAACAACGACAACCGAAGAAACAACGACAACCACAACCACCACAACGACAGAAGAAGCGTTTGACGTTGTAGAAACCACTGCGGAAGAAACCACAGAGGAAACTACCACTACAACCACAACGGAAGATCCGTGGTCGGTAGAAGATTGGGAAACCACAACTACTGAAGAAACGACTACCACAACAGAGCCGGAAGTAACAACCATTCCGTATGAAGCGGTAGAGACAACCACTTACTGGGAAGAAACCACTACCACAACGGAAACGACTGAAGCAATTGAAACCGAACCAGTTGTGGAAGAAACAACTACCACGACCACAACGGAAGAAGTAACCACTGCTCCGGAAACCACCACCACCCCAGAAACCACAACGACCATTGCAACCACTGCTGCTCCATATAATGAATCGCAGTTTGCATGGCCAGTTCCGGGATTCTATTATCTCTCCAGTGGTTATGGTCCACGTTGGGACAGCACACATGGTGGGATTGATATTGCAGGTGGCGGCATTAGCGGTGCATCTGTAGTAGCATCCAGAAGTGGTACTGTAATTTATGTCAGCAATACCTGCACCCATAACTATGGGAAGGATTCCAGCTGCGGATGCGGCGGCGGCTACGGCAACTACTGCATCATTGAACACGATGGTACATATTCTACCGTATACGGTCATATGGCATCTTTGAATGTGTCCTATGGACAGCATGTCAATCAGGGCGATGTGATCGGTTACGTTGGTTCGACTGGCTGGTCAACCGGTTACCATCTGCACTTTGAAATCCGTGTCAACGGCAGCAGAGTCGATCCGACAGGGTATTTGTATTAAAAAATTACAGAAGAAAAAACGGTATTTGGAATAGCATATGAATCAGACAGAGCAGGGGGACTGGGGACAGTTTCACTGCTCTGTTTTTTAGAAAGGAATCAACAACATGCAAAAACGTACTTTTTTCAAGCGGCTGTTTGTAGGGTTGCTGCTGGCAATCATTGTTTGTATGGGCGTTGTGATTTATCGGCTGCAAGCAAGCCTGCATGCAGTACAAACCGCACTGGGTGACAATCAGCGAATCAGTGTGTTGGAACAGGCAGTCGGGGACAATTATTATGAATCGGTCGATGATTCCAAGTTGATGGACGGTGCGTTGAAAGGCTATATCAGTGCACTGGATGACCCCTATTCTGGCTATCTGACCAATGAAGAGTATCACCAGTGGCAGAGCAATGAAGCTGGCGTTTCTGTTGGAATCGGGGTAACCGTCACTTTGACCGAGGATGAAAGCGGTTTGCAGATTGTTTCTGTTGAAAATCCATCTCCTGCAAAATTAGCAGGCTTACAGGCGGACGACATTATTACAGCTGTGGACGGAGAAACGGTTGCCAATCTGGGCTATCAGGAGGCAGTCAGTCATGTGCGTGGAGAGGCAGATACCAGCGTAGAACTGACGATTCAGCGTGGAAAAACCGAACTGAAAAAGACGGTTCAGCGGCAGGAAATGCAAGTCACATCTGCTTATGGAACGATGCTGGAAAATAAAATCGGATATATTCGCATTGCCTCTTTTAAAGAAAATACCGTGGAACAGTTCCAAAATGCATTGAATCAGCTGCTGAAACAAGGTGCAAAAGGACTGGTGTTTGACGTTCGGGAAGATGGTGGCGGATTGGTTGCTGCCCTTGAAAAGATTGTAGACCCGTTGCTTCCGGCTGGAGATATTGCAACGGCAACTTATCAGGACGGAACAACAAAAGTTTTGGTGCATTCAGATGCAAACGAATTAAACTTGCCGATGATGGTATTGGTCAATGGAAATACTGCCAGTGCAGCGGAATTGTTTACCGCTTCGCTGAAAGACTTCGGAAAGGCGGAGGTCATCGGCGAGCAGACATTCGGAAAAGGCATCATGCAGAATACGTTTGAACTGCCAGACGGCGGAGCAGTTACCTTGACGGTTGCCACTTATCAGACTACAAAGGGCGAATGCTATCACGGCGTTGGAATTACGCCGGATGTTATCATGGAAGAAGATTATGAAAAGGTAGACTTCGACCACCCAAATCCGGAACAGGATGCACAGTTGAAACAGGGAATGGAATTGCTGCAAAGTAAAATCAATAGCTAAATAGAAAGAGAACTGCATGGATTTGATGCGGTAAAATCTCTAGAATATCAGAAATCCCCCTTGCTGGAACGGAAATCGTTTCGGAAAGGGGGATTTTTATGAATAAATTGTAAAATACGGCGGCAGCGTCTTGACACAACTGTATCTACTGTATATACTGTATATATACGGTAGACAAGGAGGAATGCATATGCAGCTGATGATTCGCAACAATACTGCTGCTCCAATTTATCAGCAAATTTATCAGCAAATCAAGGAACAGATTATCAACGGAACATTGGAGGAAGATACAATGCTGCCATCTATTCGCAGTCTGGCGAAAGAACTGCGGATTAGTATTATTACCACGAAACGGGCTTATGAAGAACTGGAACGGGATGGATTTGTCTATACCATTGCTGGAAAAGGTGTTTTTGTCGCACGGAAAAATACAGAAGTCCTGCGGGAAGAGTGGCTGCGACAGATTGAATCGCATATGGAAGCAATTGCAACACTGGCAAAGGGCTGCGGACTTTCCAAAGCGGACTTACAGGAAATGTTGAATATGATTTATGAGGAGGATGCATCATGCAATATGCCATCGAAATAAAAAATCTCTGCAAACAATATCCGAAATTTGCATTGCAATCGGTCAGTTTTACGCTGCCAATGGGCTATATCATGGGCTTTATCGGAGAGAACGGAGCAGGAAAAACAACCGTCATGAAGTCCATGCTGCACTTGGTACGTCCAGACAGCGGAACGGTTCTGCTGCTCGGACAGGATGCCACAAAGGAAAATGCAGCGTTGAAACAGCAAATTGGTGTAGTACTGGATACGGCAAACTTTCCACAAAGTTTCACCACGCAGGATGTGCATCAGATGTTGAAACGGGTCTATTCCAACTGGGACGGGGCACTATATCAACAGTATCTGGAACAATTTCACTTGCCGGAAAAGAAAAAGTTCAAGGAATTTTCCATGGGCATGAAGAAAAAGTTAGCTGTGGCAGCTGCTCTTGCCCATCATCCAAAGCTTTTGATTTTGGATGAAGTGACTGCCGGATTAGATCCGATGGTGCGAGAGGAAATCTTGGATGTTTTTCGGGATTTTGTCAGCGATGGGGAACATTCCATTTTGATTTCTTCACATATCATCAGCGACTTGGAGAAAATCTGCGATTATATCACGTTTCTGCATGAAGGAACGGTACTGTTCAGCATGGAACGGGATACCCTGCTGGATACCTATTGCATGGTACAGTGTACGGCGGAAGATGCAGAAGCACTCATGCCGGAGGCAATCTGCGGCAGACGGGAAACGCCATATCATGTGGAACTGCTCTGTAAACGGGATTTGCTGCCATCTGCATTTGAAGCAGAACCGGCAAACATCGAAGATATTATGGTTTTCCTGACAAAGTATGCAGTAGGGGGCGAATAAAATGCAAACACTGCTATGGTATCGGTTTCAAACAATCTGGAAACAGATGAAAGTGGTTCTTATTTGTATGGGTGTGCTTGCCGGAGCGGTGTTGCTGTTCGCTTTGATTGGCGGAGCAGCTGCATGGGAAGCAGGTTCTTTTTTCTTTGGTTTTTTTGTTGGATTTCTTTCCATCTATGTTTCCATGCTGCCGATTTTTGTTTTACAGGTGGAGGAGCAGGAAAAGAATACAGATTTGCTGCTGACCCTGCCACTCACTCGGAAACAAGTTGCTCTGGGCAATTATGTTTTAACCTGGGTTTGTGCGGCAATCATGGGCGGCTATGCATTGCTGTTAACGATTGCCTTGCAGGGCATATGGGGAATTGTTGCAGTTGCAATGGGCATTGTTCTGTTGGTGAATACGATTTATCTGCCCTTGTTTGTGTATTTCGGCAGCCAGAAAGCATTGATTTTTGTACTGCTGTTGATGGTTTCGGGCGGAATTGGCTTTTCTTCTATTTCCGACCAGACGAATGGTTTCCCTTTTGATGGCGGTTTCACAACGATTTGGATTGTTGGAATCCTTGCAGGATTATTATTGCTGCATGGTGTTTCGTTGCTGTTGACGCTGCACAAATATCAGACAAAAGACTTTTAAGGAGGGATTGTTTCATGCTTGGGATTCTATGGAAAGATTTAAAAGTGATGCGGATGCAAACTGCAATATTAACAAGCATTTTTCTTATGATGACGGTTGCATCTGTTTGGAACACAGGTCGTCAGGATGACATTTCGTTTTTTCTCAATTTTTCAACTTTGATGCCAATTTTTTTCACGTTGCTGCCCTGTTCTGCCTTGGCATTGGAGCAGCAGGAGCAAACCAACGCTTGGCTGATGACATTGCCATGTTCCAGAAAACAAATGGTGCTGGAGAAATATGTATTGCTGCTGGTGTTTGGCTTGGGTTCAGCGGCAGTTCTTGGGATTATCACAGCGATTTTAACAGGAAGTGCGTTATCATTTGCGTTGGCAATGCGTTCCGGCATCTTGGGAATTTGTTTTCAGTGCGTTTTGCTGCCGTTGTATTATAAATTAGGCTTTCAGAGAGCAAAATTTGTTTATATGCTGCTCTGTGCGTTGATTGGCGGTGTAACGGGATTTTTGAGCGGTTCGGATTCTACATGGTTGACATCCCTGCATCTTTCTGCAACGCTGTGGATTTGCAGTATTGTTTGTCTGGTGTTGCTGCCAGTTTCTATGCGGTTTTCTGTGCAGTGGATGGCAGAGAAGGAGTATTAAAAGTTAGAAGAAGTAGGTTCTATTTTGTATGGTTGACATCTTTGTTGCTTTCTGTTACACTAAGAATGGCAGGATTGCCGATATGGGATTGCTGCCAGTTTCCATGCAATGGATGTCAGAAAAGGAGTATTAAAAAAATGGAACGGACGTTGAAAAAGGCAATTCGGACAGCCTCAAATGTCAATTCTCTCATGTTGTTGTTATTTTACGGGTTGATTTATGCGGCAGTGTTTGGAATTCAGTTGTTAATTCCGCATTTGGGGTTCAGTGATTCTACTTATTATGAGGCGGTTTATGAAGTCATCGTCTACTTTGTGCAGTATGTTGTCGTTGTACCAATCGTATTATTATTGTTTCGGGTGATTCTAGGCAGAAAAATTGGCTGGAACTTGAAAGACAGCTATCGAAAACCGCAGGCTTCCGGCGGACAGCTGTTCCGGTGGTGTCTGATTGCATTGGGGCTGGTGTATGCCACTTCGATGGCAAGTCAAATCTTTTTCAATGTGGTTGAGATGGTCACGGATGTGGAATTACAAGCACCCTCTATGGTTGCAGAAGAAAACTGGGTTGGTTATCTGAATAATATTGTTGCATTTGCGATCTATGCACCAATTTTTGAAGAAATGCTGTTTCGGGCAACGCTTTTCCGCAATACCGAGCGGTTCGGCAGCTGGTTTGGTGTCATTACGATTGGAATCACCTTTGGGCTGTGGCACTGCAATTATGAGCAGTTTTTCTATACTGCGGTTTTGGGAATCTGTGCCGCTTTCTTAACTGCAAAAACACGTTCGGTTCTGCCAGCGATGGCGATTCATTTCACGATGAATTTCATTGGAACGATGCTGTCCATTGCTTATAGTGGATTGGATACGGATAATCTGGATTTAGAAGGAATGTTGCAGCATCCATTGAAAATGCTGCTGTTGGCAGGTATGAATTTCTTAGTGATTGGGATTCTGATTGCCGGATGTGTACTGTTCATCGTGGAATTGGTGAAACATCGGGAAACATTCCGGTTGGGGAATACTGTTCCGCAGGCGAGCGGTGGCAAGAAAGCACTGGTTTACTGGACCGCTCCGGTTACCATTGTTTGTGTGATTGTCTCTTTGGCGATGGCAATCGTCAATGCAATTGGGTAAAATGAAAAAATAAGTGTCCCTCCGGCGGTTGCTGGAGAGGCACATTTTTGTTATAGGGGATTTTCAGTTATCGGATGATTTTTTTAACTTGATAGCCAGCGTTTTGAATGGCGGTGCGAAGTTCTGCATCCGTTGGTGTTCCCTTGCAGTATGCCCGATTTTCCGACAGAACCACTCTCATTTCTGTAACGCCAGAAACAGACTGCAAAGCTTTCGTAACAGCTGCCACGCAGTGTTCGCACATCATACCTTTGATTTGAATGACAATTTCGCCATTTGCAACAGGTGTTGTATCAGCTTTTTTGTTGGCAGATTTTCCGAATGGACGGAATCGCCGCAGCCGCAGGGCATTGCTGACAACAAAGACAGAACTAAAACTCATGGCTGCTGCACCAATCATCGGGTTCATTTCCCATCCGAAAATCGGATAGAATACACCAGCTGCAATCGGGATACCGATTAAGTTGTAGATAAATGCCCAGAACAGATTCTCTTTGATGTTGCGGATGGTTGCCCGACTCAGCTGAATGGCTGTGACAGCATCCTGTAAATCGTTCCGCATCAAGACAATATCAGCAGAGTCAATGGCAGCATCTGTTCCCGCTCCAATGGCAATTCCCACATCAGCTTGTGTCAGTGCCGGAGCATCGTTGATCCCATCGCCAATCATAGCAGTTTTCTTGCCATCTGCCTGTAACTGCTTAACTTGCATTGCCTTGTCTTGCGGCAGAACATCTGCAATGACATGCGTAATTCCTGCCTGCTGAGCAATGGCTTCTGCGGTCAGGCGGTTGTCACCTGTTAAAAGAATGACATCCAGCCCCATCCGCTGAAATTCTGCAACAGCAGTTCGGCTGGTCTGGCGAATTGGGTCAGCAGCGGTGAGCGTACCGAGCAATTTTCCATCGGCTGCAAAGTAAAGTGGTGTTTTGCCTGCTTTTGCAAAAGCTTCCTGTTTTTCCGTGCTGGGGAGGGAAAGATGATGGACTTCCATCATCTTTTGATTGCCGCCGAAGCAGTGCATCCCGTTGCAGATACCGGAAACCCCTTGTCCGGCAGTCTGTGCAAACTGTTCTGCTGGCTGGAGCGGAATGTTCTGCTGTTTGCAGTAGGTTACAATTGCAGCAGCAAGCGGATGTTCGGACGGCTGTTCCAATGCATAGGCAACGGATAATAAGGTTTCTGCGGAAACACCCTCTTCCGGCAGAACATCCATAACCGTTGGAACGCCCTCTGTCAGTGTTCCGGTTTTATCCGAACAAATAACAGAAACAGAGCCTAATCCCTCGACTGCCTGCAATTTTCGCATAATAGCATGTTCTTTTGCCATCTTCTGTGTCCCGAATGAAAGCACGATGGTAACAATCGAACTGAGGGCTTCCGGAATGGCTGCAACTGCCAGAGCAATCGCAAACATCAGAGCATTCATAATGCTGTCGAAGTTCAGAACATCGACACGGAACAATTCCAACAAAAAGACAATCGCACTAATAATCAGAATCGCAATTGACAGTTTCTGTCCGAACTGGTCAAGCGTCCGCTGCAAAGGCGTTCTGCGTTCCGAAGCGTTCTGCATCAACGCTGCAATCTTTCCGACTTCCGTTTCCATGCCCACATTCGTGACAAGACAGACACCCCGTCCATAGGTGACAAAGCCGCCGGAATAAACCATATTCTTCCGGTCGCCCAACGGAACTTCCTGCGGAATCTCACAGCATTCTTTTTCTACGTTGGTACTTTCACCTGTCAGTGCACTTTCATTGGTCTGCAACGATGCAGCCTCTAAAATACGAGCATCTGCCGGAACTTGGTCGCCAGCCTCCAGCAAAATGACATCACCAACGACCAATTCTGCTGCTGGGAGCAAAACCGTTGTGCCATCTCGCAGAACTTTTGCATGCGGAGCAGATAGCGATTTCAAATTGTCCAGCGATTTTTCCGCTTTGACCGTCTGCACGGTGCCCAAAATCGCATTCATGGTGATGACAACCAGAATGACAATGGTGCTTTCCAGTTCTCCGGTAATTGCAGAGATAATAGCAGCAATAATCAGGATAATAACCAGAAAATCTTTGAACTGTTCGAGAAAAATCATCCAGACTGGCTTCTTCTTTTTCTGTGCCAGCTGATTTTTACCAAACTGTTCCCGGTTTTGGTTTGCCTGTGCGGTACTCAGACCCTCTCGGCTGGAGTGATACGCCGCATACAGATCGTTCAGGGGTTGTTGATAGGGGGATTTGTTTGCCATGGGAAAACTTCCTTTCTTCTTTTTTTGGCAGCAAAAAAGGCAAGGCTCTTACTGAATAAATCGACACTCCGCCCATTAAGGCTGCCATTTATTCAGTAAAAGTCTTGCCATTTTCCACATATGCCATTCTTGCGAGGCATAGCTTTGAACTTATGAAGCGGATCGCAGAAATCTGCAATCGTATTGACGCCGCATAAACAAGAAACAAATTCTTGTCAGCTACTCCCTTTTACAGATTTTATTATAACGGTTTTTTTGCAGTTTGTCAAGTGAAACTTGAAAAAAATTATTTTTTTAGAATCCAAGATCCGATCCGCCTGCATCGCCCTCGCTTGGAACAGGTTCTGGATCTGGAATCGAGTCATAATTCGGTGCATCAGTTGCCGGCTCGTAATAACCATTGCCATTATTATAACCGTTGTCATAACCATTATTATAACTGTTATCATAGCCGTTGTTGTAGCTGTTGTCATAACCATAGTTGTAATTATAATTATTATTGTAATCATTGCTATAGAGGTCGTCTGAACTGTTCTCTTCTGTCATCAGCGGTTCTTCGGTTTCTATCAGTTCTGTTTTCACAGTGGTCTGCGTGGTGGAACGAGCACGTTTCTTATCAGTTGTTTTCCGTGTCCGCTTGAATGTTGTTGTTTCCTCTGCCGTTGTGGTTGCGGTTGGAGCACTGGTTGTAATGGCAGACATCAAGTTTTCGTTGGCATGGTTAGAAAGATTTTCTTTCTTCACCGGACAGAGCATTAAAAATACCAGCAAGAATCCTGTCAATACCAAAAAGCACCCGCAACATAGAACGGTAATCCGCGTTTTTGCAGAAAGGTCATGGCAAAATGTTTGAATCGTTGTTTTTAAGGATGTTTTCATAAAAAGCCTCCAGATGGAAAAGAATCATAGTCGAATTTTACTATTATTTTAGTACTTTTTTGAAATGCTGTCAATCAAACGACAGAAAAAAAGCATTTTTCACAATCAACCAGCTTTATTTCTGCATAGATTCAGTAATTTTCACAAAATTCTCAAAGAGGACTTGCTTTTCTGCAAACGGCATGGTATACTATAAAAGTAGTATGCGTTCTTTTCTAGACGCTATTCCAACAGTATGGAGACGTATCGAAGTGGTCGTAACGAGCTTGACTCGAAATCAGGTTGTCCGCAAGGGCACGTGGGTTCGAATCCCACCGTCTCCGCCAGAAAATCCACCGTAATTTGAATGAATTACGGTGGTATTTTTTTAAGTTCGTTCTGAAGGTTTCTATGATGATAAGACGTGTTCGACAAATCGGAATTTGTGTGACGAATTATGATATTTAATTTAGAGACGAGGTTGTTAAAGATGAATATAAAACGTATGATTGAAGAAGATAACAGAATAGGCAACTTTATCAATGGAGAATTCTTATCCTATGCTGAACAGAATAATGTTGATTTGAATTATAATGAATTCTGTTTTATTGCGGAAAGCGATGATGGTGAGATAGTGGGTGTTATTACAGGTCGTGCATATTATAATGAGGTGCATATAGGTGATTTGATTATACATAAAGCTCACAGAAAATGTGGATATGGAAGTAAACTTGTTTCAGCAGTTGAGGAAACATTTCAAAATGCAGGATATGATAAAATTACACTCACGACATTTGGATTTCAAGCACCGGAATTCTATAAGAAACTTGGATATATCGTTGAATTCATTCGAGAAGATAAAAATCCTAAATTATGCAAGTATTTTTTGTCAAAGCGAATCATTCGATAAATTTCAGTTTATCAAAAAATCAAAGAACGCCAGTCATCCGGAGTGAAATGCTCCCCTTTTGTTAGACAATGTGGTATAATAGAAATATACCAATAAA
>ERZ773115.2235-NODE-2235-length-15615-cov-2.923907_pt1 | contig 15615 bp, 18 predicted proteins | sample MGYA00511116_ERZ773115 | MGnify/ENA primary metagenome ERZ773115 (study PRJEB29015, sample SAMEA2737869) | human gut metagenome | biome: human gut; feature: human-associated habitat; material: faeces | place: China | collected 2012 ... | reverse complement strand
CAGGAGCGCATGGCTGTGGCCGTGGCTGCCGAGGATGCCGAGACCTTTATGAAGTACGCCGCCGAGGAAAACCTTGAGGCGACCATCGTTGCCACCGTGACCGAGGAGAAGCGGATGCGCGAGGTCTGGAACGGCAAGACCATCGTTGACCTCTCTCGTGAGTTCCTGAACTCCAACGGTGCCGAGCGCCACGCCAGCGCACATATTCTGCCGGGCCATGTCTGGCAGCCGCAGTTTGCCGGTGTCACCTTTGAGGAAAAGCTGGAGTCGATGGTCAGTGACCTGAATGTCTGCAGCCAGAAGGGTCTGGGCGAGCGCTTTGACTCCACCATCGGCGCAGCGACCGTGCTGATGCCCTACGGCGGCAAGTACCAGCTGACCCCCACGATGGCTATGGCCGCCAAGCTGCCCGTTGACGGCGAAACCACCACCTGCAGCGGCATGGCATGGGGCTTTAACCCCTATCTGACCGAGGCCGACCCCTACCGCGGTGCCTATCTGGCCGTGGTCGAGAGCGTGACCAAGCTGGTCTGCGCCGGCTTCCACCACGAGGATATGTACCTGACCTTTCAGGAATATTTTGAGCACATGAACAACCAGCCCGAGCGCTGGGGCAAGCCGATGGCCGCCCTGCTTGGTGCGCTGGACGCCCAGATGGGTCTGGGCATTGCCTCGATCGGCGGCAAGGACTCGATGTCCGGCAGCTTTGAGGGGCTGGATGTGCCCCCGACGCTGGTCAGCTTTGCCACTGCCATCGGCAACACCCGCGATGTGCAGAGCCCTGAGTTCAAGAAGGCAAACAGCTCTGTTGTTATTCTGCGCCCCAACTACAAGAACGGCCTGCCTGAGATCGGCAGCCTGATTGCGATCTACAAGACCGTTGAGCAGATGATTGACGAGGGCAAGGTGCTGGCCGCTGCCACCCCCGGCTACGGCGGTGTGGCCGAGGCACTGTTCAAGATGTGTGTCGGCAACCATGTCGGCCTGCAGCTGTCCAATGACATTGACCTGAACAGCCTGTTCAAGCCTGCCTACGGTGCGGTCATTCTGGAGCTGCTGGACGCTTCCGCCGGCGAGTTCCTCGGCTTTACCACCGTAGATTATACGCTGGAGGCCGAGGGCAGCAACATTGACCTGTCCCGCCTGCAGGAGCTGTGGGAGGCCAAGCTTGAGCCTGTTTTCCCCTACCGCAAGGCCGGTGAGTTTGTGCCTGCACTTGAGCATGACTGCCCCGCCAACAAGCGCGTGGCTCCCGCCGTGCGTCTGGCAACGCCGCGGGTCATCATTCCTGTCTTCCCCGGCACCAACTGCGAGTACGACACGGCCCGTGCCTTCCGCCGTGCAGGCGGTGACCCGCACATTCTTGTGCTGAAGAACCTGTCCCCCGCCGATGTTGCCGAGAGCTGCGAGGCACTTGTCCGTGAGCTTGATAAGGCGCAGATCCTGATGCTGCCGGGCGGCTTCTCCGGCGGTGACGAGCCCGATGGCTCTGCCAAGTTCATTGCCTCCTTCTTCCGCAATCCGGCCGTAGCCGATGCGGTCAACCGACTGCTGAACCAGCGTGACGGTCTGGCCTTAGGTATCTGCAACGGCTTCCAGGCACTCATCAAGCTGGGCCTTGTCCCCTACGGCGAGATCCGTCCCATCACGGAGGAGGACCCGACGCTGACCTTCAACACGATTCATCGCCATCAGAGTATGCTGGTGCGTACCCGCGTTGCCAGCAACAAGAGCCCATGGCTGAGCCGCTGCGACATCAATGATGAGCATCTGATCGCCATCAGCCACGGCGAAGGCCGCTTTGTCTGCAACGAAAAGCTGCTGAACCAGCTGATCGAAAATGGTCAGGTCGCAACGCAGTATGTGGACCTGACCTGCCGCCCGACGATGGACATGCGTTACAACCCGAACGGCTCTGTGCTGGCCATCGAGGGCATCACCAGCCCGGACGGCCGCGTCTTTGGCAAGATGGGCCACAGTGAGCGCAGCGGCGAGCAGCTTTACAAAAATGTCACCGGTGACAAATACCAGCCGATCTTTGAGGGCGGCGTGAACTACTTTAAACTTTGATATTTCGGAACGATTCTGCTATACTGAAACTATAAGTTTTAAAGATTGTGAGGATTTGACCCTATGGCACAACACAACCGTTACATTTCCCCCTTCTCTACCCGGTATGCTTCGGATGAGATGCAGTATATTTTCTCGGACGACAACAAATTCAAGACATGGCGCAGGCTGTGGATCGCACTAGCTAAGGCGGAAAAGGCCCAAGGCCTTGCCATCACTGATGAGCAGATCGCTGAGCTGGAGGCCCACAAGGACGATATCAACTATGAGGATGCCATCGCCCGCGAAAAGCTCGTCCGCCATGATGTTATGAGCCATGTCTATGCCTACGGCCTGCAGTGCCCCAAGGCAAAGGGCATCATCCATCTGGGTGCTACCAGCTGCTATGTCGGTGACAATACCGATGTCATCGTCATGCGCGAGGCGCTGCAGCTTGTGCGCAAGAAGATCATCGGCGTGCTGGCCAATCTGGCCAAGTTTGCCGAGGAGTACAAGGCCATGCCCTGCTTGGCCTATACCCACTGCCAGCCCGCGCAGCTTACCACCGTTGGCAAGCGCGCCACCCTTTGGATGAACGAGCTGTACATGGATCTGGAGGAGATCGACCAGACCGTGCGCGCGGCGCTGCATTTTGTCCCGGTCGAGACGGTCGATGCCGTGTTTGAAGCGGCGCTGCTGCCGCGCGAGGCCGCTGCCGCCGTCGAGCATATGACGGCGCTGCCCATTCCGGAGTATCAGGAGGTGCGCCATGGCGATCAACTTTAACCGCGCGGAGTTCGTTCTCTCCGCCGTCCGGCAGGGCGCGTTCATCCGCGACGGCCGGGCGCAGGTGACCTTTGCCGGACGCTCGAACGTCGGCAAGTCCTCGGTCATCAACCGTCTGCTGAACCGGAAGAACTTCGCCCGCGTCGGCGCGACGCCCGGCAAGACCACGCAGGTCAACTACTTCCTCATCGACGGAAAGATCTACTTCACGGATCTGCCCGGCTACGGCTACGCAAAGGTCAGCAAGGACGAGCGCGACCGCTGGGGGCGGCTCATGGAGAGCTATTTTCAGGAGCCGGGACTCATCACGCTCGGCGTTCTGATCGTCGACGCGCGGCACAAGCCGACGGCGGACGACGTGACGATGCGCAATTGGTTCCGCGAGACGGGCTGTCCGCTCATCGTCGTCGCGAACAAGCTCGATAAGCTCAAGACCCGCGAGATCGAGCCGAATCTCGCCCTCATCCGCGAGACGCTGGAGCTCGGTGAGCGCGACACGCTCGTTCCGTTTTCGGCAGAGAAGGGGACAGGCAAAACTGAGCTGCTCCGCCTGATCGGCGAGGCCTGCCAGTAAAAAACGAATAAAAGCGACTGCCCGCGTTGCGGACAGTCGCTTTTGCTTTTCGGAAGAGGGAAGTGCGGCTGCGCGACAGGCCACCATATGATAGTTGTAGAGTTTTTTTGAAAATCATTCAGCGAATCACTCAGTTTTTATTGACGCTCCCGTCACTGTGTTGTATAATTGTGGTAAGAGAGCACATGGGTTTGTGCACAGAGGTATAAAATAGGGAAAGATATTCATTTTAGGAGGTACACAAAAGATGATTAACACCATTGACGGGATTCTCGAGGCGGCCAAGGGCGGCAAGACCGGCGTTATCGCCGTCGCGGCCGCGCATGACGAGCCCGTGATCGAGGCCGTTGTCGAGGCCCGCAAGGAGGGCATCGCGACCCCCATTCTCGTCGGCCACGTCGCCGAGATCGAGGAGATGCTGCGCAAGGAAGAGGGACTGACCCGCTACGATCTCGGCCGCGATGCGTTTCTGGAGCGCGTCTGGGCGTGGAAAAAGCAGTACGGCAACCGCATCGTCGAGCAGCAGAAGTCGCTCGGCGTGTCCTGCGACTGGGACCGCAGCCGCTTCACCATGGACGAGGGCTGCTCGAAGGCCGTGCGTGAGACGTTTTGCGAGCTGTATGAAAAGGGCCTGATCTACAAGGGCAACCGCATCATCAACTGGTGCCCGCACTGCCGCACCGCCCTGTCTGACGCCGAGGTCGAATACAAGGACATGCCCGGCGCGTTCTGGTATATCCGCTACCCGCTCAAGGACAGCGACGACTATCTCACCATCGCCACCACCCGTCCGGAGACCATGCTCGGCGACACCGGCATTGCGGTCAACCCGGCGGACGAGCGCTACCAGCACCTCGTCGGCAAGACGGCGATCCTGCCGCTCGTGGGCCGCGAGCTGCCCATCGTGGCCGACGATTACGTCGAGCTCGATTTCGGCACCGGCTGCGTCAAGATGACGCCCTGCCACGACCCGAACGACTATGAGGTCGGTCTGCGCCACAACCTCGAGCAGATCCTTATCTTTGACGAGGATGCCCGCGTCATCAACGGCGGCAAGTATAACGGCCTCGACCGTTATGAGGCCCGCAAGGCCATCGTGGCCGATCTTGAGGAGCAGGGCTACCTCATCAAGACCGAGCCCTATAATCATAATGTCGGCACGTGCTACCGCTGCGGCACGACGGTCGAGCCGATGACGAGCCCGCAGTGGTTCGTGAAAATGAAGCCGCTGGCTGAGCCTGCTATTGAGGCCGTGCGCGACGGACGCATCAAGTTCGTGCCCGAGCGCTTCAGCAAGACCTATTATAACTGGATGGAGAACGTCCACGATTGGTGTATCTCCCGCCAGCTCTGGTGGGGCCACCAGATCCCGGCGTGGTACTGCGATGACTGCGGCCATGTCACCGTCTCGCGCACCGACGCCTGCGAGTGTGAGGCTTGCCACAGCAAGAACATTCACCGCGATCCCGACGTGCTCGACACCTGGTTCAGCTCTGCGCTCTGGCCGTTTTCTACCCTCGGCTGGCCGGACAAGGACGCAGAGGACCTGAAGTTCTGGTACCCCACGAGCGTCATGGTCACGGGCTATGACATCATCTTCTTCTGGGTCGCGCGCATGATCTTCTCCGGCCTCGAGCAGATGCAGGACATCCCGTTCCCGACGGTGTTCATCCACGGCCTCGTGCGCGACGATAAGGGACGCAAAATGTCCAAGTCCCTCGGCAACGGCATTGACCCGCTCGAGATGGCCGACACTTACGGCGCCGACGCCCTGCGCTTTAATCTCATTACGGGCAACAGCCCCGGAAACGATATGCGCTTCTATGTCGAGAAGTGCGGCGCTATGCGCAACTTTGCCAACAAGCTCTGGAACGCATCGCGCTTTGTGATGATGAACCTCACCATCGACAAAAACGAGCTGCCCGAGACGCTCGAGCTCGAGGACAAATGGGTGCTCTCGAAGCTCAACACACTCTCGAAGGAAGTGTGCGAGAATCTCGACAAGTACGAGATCGGCATCGCTGCGGCGAAGATTTACGACTTTATCTGGGACACGTACTGCGACTGGTATATCGAGCTCACGAAACCGCGCCTCAACAGCGGCGACGAGGCCCGCGCCCGCAGCGCGCAGCAGGTGCTGCTGTATGTCCTGACGGATATTCTCAAGCTGCTGCACCCGTTCATGCCGTTTATCACCGAGGAGATCTGGCAGGCCCTGCCGCACGACGGTGAGGCGCTCATGATCGCCCGCTATCCGGAGTATACCGAATCGCTTGCCTTCCCGGCGGAGGAGCGCGATTTTGAGATGGTCATGAACGCTATCCGCGCCGTGCGCAGCCGCCGCGCCGAGATGAACGTGCCGCCGAGCAGAAAGGCGCACCTGTTCATCACGACTGACCGGCAGGACGCTTTCCGCTCCGGTGAGAGCTATATCTCGAAGCTCGCCTATGCCGAGCAGATCACGATCAGCAGCGCGCTGCCGGCCGATGCGGAGAAGATGGTCTCCACCGTCACGGAAGAGGCCAAGCTCTTCATGCCGATGGCCGAGCTCATCGACCTCGACAAGGAGCGCGCGCGTCTGGAAAAGGAACTGGAAAAGGCGCGCAAGAATTACGAGGGGCAGATGCGCAAGCTCTCGAACGAGAACTTCATCTCCCGTGCGCCGGAGGCTGTCGTGCAGACGGAGCGCGAGCGCGCCGAGAAGGCGAAGGCGCTTGTGGAAAATCTCGAGGCCAGCCTGAAAAACCTCGGCTGAGCGCCGCCGTCCGACAAATTCGGCCCACGACTCTGGGCTACAATAGCACCGTGTACGAACAGATCGTACACGGTGCTTTTTCTTTTAATATAGGAGGTACAAGCAGATGCGGATCATAACGCATGATGATGGCCGGTGCCTGACGCTGCGCCTGCTCGGCGAGCTGGATCACGCGGCGGCGCAGGAGGCCATGCCCTGCATAGAGGATGCCGTGGAGGAGTACCTGCCGCGCCGCTGTGTGCTCGATCTGTCCGGCTTGAGCTTCATGGACAGCTCCGGGATCGCGGTTATCCTCAAGACCGACCGTCTGCTGCGGCAGACAGGCGGTGCGCTGGCGTTGTGCGGCGTACCACGGCAGGTGCGCCGGGTGCTGGATGTGGCTGGCCTGACCAACATCGTCCCGGTGCTCGAGGACCGGACAAAGGAGTGTGAACAGTGTTGACGCAGAAAAATTATATGAAGCTGGAATTTCCGGCGAAAAGCGTAAATGAAGGCTTCGCGCGTGCGGCTGTGGCGGCCTTTGCCGCGCAGCTCGATCCGACGCTTGCCGAGATCGGGGATATCAAAACCGCAGTGTCCGAGGCCGTGACGAACGCGGTTGTGCACGCCTATCCGGACAAGCTCGGCACGGTGCAGGTGCGTGTGCGTATTCTGCCGGATGCGCGGCTGGAGATCGTCGTTAAGGATCACGGCATCGGCATCGCCGATGTGGCGCAGGCGCGCACGCCGATGTACACCACCGGTGGGGAAGAGCGCAGCGGCATGGGCTTTACGATCATGGAGAGCTTTATGGACACCCTGCGGGTCAAGTCTGTGCCCGGCCGCGGCACAACCGTGACGATGTGCCGCCGCATCCGCCGCCGCGCATGATCGCCGAGGAGACGCGCGACCTGCTCCGGCGCGCCCAGGCGGGGGACACCGCGGCGGCAGAGCAGATGGTCACGGAAAACACCGGCCTGATCTGGAGCGTGGCGCGGCGGTTTTTCGGCCGCGGCGTCGAGCCGGACGATCTGTATCAGCTCGGCTGTGTCGGTTTCCTGAAGGCTATGCAGGGATTTGACGAGCGGTATGGTACCTGCTTTTCTACATACGCGGTTCCCAAAATATCCGGCGAGATCCGGCGCTTTTTGCGCGATGACGGCGCGGTCAAAGTCAGCCGCAGCATCAAGGAGCGCGCGCAGGGCATCCGCACGGCGCGTACACGACTGGAGCAGGCACTCGGCCGTGAACCGACGCTCTCCGAACTCTCGGCCGAGACCGGGCTCGAACCTGAGGAGATCGCTGCCGCTGAGACAGCCACCGGTCCCACGGAGTCCCTGCAGAAGGAGAGCGGGGAGACCGGCTTTACACTTGAGCATATGCTCGGAGACTACGATCAGGAAGAGCGCATGGTCGAATATGCCGCCCTGCGCGAGGCGCTGCGTCAGCTCCCGGAGCGGGAGCGGCAGGTCATTGCCCTGCGGTTTTATCACGGCCTGACGCAGCAGCGCGCCGCCGGTATCCTGCATATCTCACAGGTACAGGTGTCGCGCCTGGAGCGGCGCGCCGTGGAACGGCTGCGCGAATGGCTGGCCACCTAGGCAGCCGGAGATTCATTCTCCGGCTGCTTTTTTGCGCCTTCGTCTTGACGGTACAAGATATATGGTGATATGATGATGCATATCGTATATCTTGTATCAAGCTGGAGGGCTGCCGATGTATACCCCCAAAGAAGTCGCGGAGAACTATCTCTCCATCTGCCGGGCCAAGGCGGCGCTGCCGCTGGGGCGGATGTTTCTGCTCGCCTGTATGGCGGGCGCCTTTGTCGCACTGGCGGGTGTCGCATCCACGGCTGCGGCGGCCACGGTGGGCGATCCGTCGCTGGCGAAGCTCATCTCCGGCTGCGTCTTTCCGGCCGGTCTGGCCATGGTCATCGTGGCCGGAAGCGAACTGTTTACCGGCAACAACCTCATGATCATGGGCGTCCTGTCGCGCGTGATCTCAGTGCGGCAGATGCTGCGCAACTGGTGCGTTGTCTATTTGGGCAATTTTGTGGGGGCGGCACTCGTTGCGGCGCTCTGCGTGCTCGGTCATGTGTTTTCCGCATTTGACGGCCGGTTGGCACAGTCTGTCGTGACGATTGCGCAGGCGAAGGCGTCTCTGTCGTTCGGCGACGCTTTCTTTCGCGGCATTTTGTGCAATTTTCTCGTCTGTATCGCCGTCTGGATGGCCAGCGCAGCACGATCCGTCCCCGGGAAGATCATAGCCGTGTTTTTCCCGATCATGACGTTCGTCGTCGCGGGTTTTGAGCACAGTGTTGCCAATATGTATTATCTTATGGCGGGTTTGCTGACGGCGGCGCAGACCGGCGCGGTGGCCGAGGGGCTGACATGGGGCGGGGCACTGGCAGGTAATCTCCTGCCGGTCACGCTCGGCAACCTCGTTGGCGGCGTGCTTTTGGTGGGCGTGAGTGCGTGGTATCTCTACCTGAAACAGGGAAAAACGGCTGTTAATTTTTAGACGGCATTGTTAATTCGCAGATAACTGGCATCTTGTCCAGAAATGGCGAGTGAAATTGGTAACGTTCCACAAAACAGAACAACATTTGTTGACGAATTCGCCCGATTGTGCTACTATGATAACCGTTGAGATTTGAATATTTGAATGGATGTATTTCGATTTTTAATACCCATTTGCGCATCTTGAATACCCCTTGAGGGGAGGAGCATCGTTTTGAAAAAGATATATGTTATGATCGGCAACTACGGCAGCGGCAAGAGTGAGCTTGCGCTGAATTTTGCTTTTAAAGCGGCTGAAACCGGAAAGACAGAACTCATTGACCTCGATCTGGTCAATACCTACTTCCGCCTGACTGAGCGCGGCAAGCTCGTGGAGCAGAAAGAGATTCGTCTCATCTCTCCCAACTATGCCTGCTCCGGCGTGGAGACGCTGTCCCTGCCGGCGGAGGTCGCTTCTGCATTTGCCATGAACTGGGACACCGTTGTGTTTGACGTCGGCGGCGACGCCGTCGGCTCCACGGCGCTCGGCCGCTATTATGAGGACTTTCAGGACTTCATGGCCATGGGCCCGGAGCAGCTGGAGGTTTTGAACGTGGTCAACATCCGCCGTCCGCTCGCCGGCACGGTGGAGAAGATCATCGACCTGCAGGAGCAGATGCAGATCCATTCACACCTGAAGATCACGGGTATGATCAACAATACCAATCTCGCCACCATGACCACGCCGGCGGAGCTGCGCGACGGTTATGAGATGCTGCGCGAGGTCAGCGACCGGACGGGCGTTCCGGTCATGTATACGACCGGCAAGAAGGACATGCTCGATATTTTCCTTGCCGAGGGCCACGACCCGAAGTATATCGGCAAACCCGTCGCCATAGATATCATCATGAAGCGCGACTGGGAGAGCTATATCCACAGTCTGTCGGAGAAGAAACAGGCGTAACCCGCTCTTGCGGTTTACATAGGCAATTTCGCAAAACAGAACAGAAAAGAGGTAGCAAAAATGGTAAAGGTGACCATCAACGAGAATCTTTGCAAGGGTTGCGGTCTCTGTGTCAGAGCTTGCCCGAAGGGCGTTCTGGCGCTGGCAAAAGACAAACTCAACGCAAAGGGTTATCATCCGTCCGTCGTCGCGAATCCGGAGGCCTGCATCGGCTGCGCTTCCTGCGCGCGCACTTGCCCGGACGTGGTAATCAGCATTGTGAGAGATTAAGGAGGTACATCGAAAATGGCATTGACGCTTATGAAGGGTAGCGAAGCTATCGCTGAGGCTGCGATCCGTGCAGGCGCGCGTTACTTCTTCGGCTATCCGATCACTCCGCAGACGGAGATTCCTGAATATATGTCCGCACGTATGCCCGAAGTCGGCGGCTGCTTCCTGCAGGCCGAGAGCGAAGTTGCGGCAATCAACATGATCTATGGTGCAGCCGGTGCTGGTGCACGTGCGCTGACCTCTTCCTCCAGCCCCGGTGTCAGCCTGAAGCAGGAAGGCATTTCCTACTGCGCAGGCGCGCAGCTCCCGGCTGTCATCCTGAACGTCATGCGCGGCGGCCCCGGCCTCGGCAACATTCAGGCTTCTCAGGGCGATTACTTCCAGGCTGTCAAGGGCGGCGGCAACGGTGACTATCACCTGCTGACCTACGCTCCGGCATCCGTGCAGGAAGCAATCGACATCATGATGTACGCCTTCGACAAGGCTGAGAAGTACCGTATACCGGTCCTCTTCCTCGCCGACGGCATCATCGCGCAGATGATGGAGCCCGTGGAGATGCCCGAGATGGTCGACTACAAGATCGATCCCGAGAAGAAGCCCTGGGCTTGCACCGGCTGGAAACCGGGCGACGATCCGGCCAAGCGCGGCGTCATCAACTCCATCTACATCGATACCGAGACCCTGTCCGTCCACAACGACGAGCTGCAGGCCTGCTATCGTGAGATCACTGCCAACGAGCAGCAGTGGGAAGAGTACAACCTCGAGGGTGCTGAGTATGTCATCACCGCTTTCGGCACGGTTGCGCGTATCGCCAAGTCCGCCATTGCCGAGCTCAAGGAGCAGGGCATCAACGTTGGTCTGGTTCGCCCGATCACCGTTTGGCCGTTCCCGTACGACGCCGTCAAGAAGGCTGCGGAGCAGCCGGGTGTGAAGGCTGTTCTCGACGTCGAGCTGAACGAAGGCCAGATGCTCGAGGACGTCAAGATCGCGATCAACGGCGCAAAGCCGGTCGACTTCTTTGGCCACCTCGGCAGCCAGATGCCGACCACCGAAGAGATCAAGGCGAAGATTATCAGCATGAAGGAGGGCAAGTAAATGTCTGTTGTTTTTGAAAAGACCAAGCTCCTCACGGACAAGCAGTTCCACTACTGCCCGGGCTGCAACCATGGCATTATCCACCGCCTGGTCGCTGAGGTCATTGATGAGATGAATCTGGACGGCAAGGTCATCGGCGTCGCGCCGGTCGGCTGCTCCGTTTTTGCTTATGATTACTTCAACTGCGATATGTACGAAGCCGCACACGGCCGTGCACCCGCAGTCGCCACCGGCGCCAAGCGCGTCGTCGGCAAGGACACCCTCGTCTTCACCTATCAGGGCGACGGCGACCTGGCCTCCATCGGCACCGCTGAGATCGTTCACGCTGCGCACCGCGGCGAGAAGATCTCCACGATCTTTGTCAACAACGCGATCTACGGCATGACCGGCGGCCAGATGGCCCCGACCACGCTGGTTGGCCAGAAGACCACCACGAGCCCCTACGGCCGTGATGAGGACTGGTGCGGCGCACCTCTGAAGGTCTCCGAGATGCTCGCGGAAGTGCCGTGCTCCTACTACATCGAGCGCGTCGCTGTCAACAACACCCCGAACATCGTCAAGGCGAAGAAGGCCATTTCCAAGGCGTTCCATTACCAGATGGAAGGCAAGGGCTTCACGATGGTCGAAGTCCTGTCCGCCTGCCCGACGAACTGGGGCCTGAGCCCGATCAAGGCGATGGAGTGGCTGGAAGAGAACATGATTCCGTACTACCCGCTCGGCGTTAAGAAGGACAAGGGGGCTGAATAATATGAAGAAAGAATATATTTTTGCTGGCTTTGGCGGTCAGGGCATGCTCCTGATCGGTAAGTTCCTGGCTATGGCCTGCATGCTCGACGGCAAGCACGTCTCCTGGCTGCCCTCTTACGGCCCCGAGATGCGCGGCGGCACGGCGAACTGCTCCGTCATCGTCTCCGACGATCCGGTCGCATCCCCGCTGGTCGATATGGCTGACTGCGTTGTGGCGATGAACCGTCCGTCTCTGGACAAGTTCGAGAGCCACGTCAAGCCGGGCGGCGTCCTCGTCATCAACAGCTCCATCATCGACCGCAAGGCCGAGCGTGATGACATCCAGGTCGTCTACTGCGACGCCAACGGCATTGCCGAGTCCGTCGGCAACCCGAAGGGCGCGAACGTTGCGATCCTCGGCGCTCTGATGGAGAAGGCTCCGGTCGTCTCCAACGAGATCCTTGGCGAAGCGATCCGCATCGAGCTTGGCGAGAGAAAGGCCAAGTTCCTCGAGGGCAACATGAAGGCGCTCGAGGCCGGCGAAGCCGCTGCAAGAGGCTAAACCGCGTACATTACATAAAAAAGAACCGATCCATCAGGGTCGGTTCTTTTTTTGCGCCGCATACGCGGCAGATGTGTCTATATTATTGCTTGTCTTTGGATTTGAAGCACATGGCCACGAGCAGACCGAAGAAAATGGCCGCGCAGACGCCGGCGGCGCCGGCCTCAAAGCCGCCGGTGAACGCGCCGAGCACGCCTTTTTTGGCCACGGCATCATGCACGCCCTTTGCCAGCAGATTGCCGAACCCGGTCAACGGCACGGTCGCCCCCGCGCCGGCCCATTTGGCAAATGGCTCGTAGATGCCGACCGCACCGAGCACCACACCCGTCACCACGTACAGCGTCAGGATGCGCGCAGGGGTCAGCTTCGTTTTGTCGATCAGCACCTGACCAATCATGCACAATGCGGCGCCAATCAGAAATGCTTTTACATAGCCAAGGATCATGTGTTCACCTGCGTTTCGATCGCCACGGCGTGGCAGATTCCGGGGATGCTCTCGCCCTGCATGGACGCGGTGGGTGACATGAGCGCACCGGTCGCCGCGAACAGCAGCCGCCGGATCTGTCCGCTCTCCAGCAGCTTTAGCAGATGCCCCGCGAGCACGGATGCGCTGCATCCGCAGCCGGAGCCGCCCGCGTGCACGTCCTGCCCCTCCAGATCATAGATCAGCAGACCGCAGTCGGTGTAAAGCCCTGTGAGGTCGATGCCGTCGTCCTGAAACAGCCGCATCACGACGGCGTGCCCGATCTTGCCGAGGTCGCCGGTCACGATCAGATCATAGTAGTCCGGCGTGCGGCCGGTGTCGGCAAAGTGCGCCTTGAGCGTCTCGTAGGCTGCGGGCGCCATGGCCGCACCCATGTTGTTCGCGTCCGTGATGCCCGCATCGGCGATCTTGCCGGTCGTCACCATCGTCACGCGCGGCCCGTTGCCAGACGCACCGAGAATGAGCGCGCCGGAGCCGGTGACGGTCCACTGCGCGGTCGGTGTGCGCACGCCGCCGTACTCCAGCGGGAACCGGTACTGCCGCTCGGCAGAGCAGAAGTGCGAGCTCGTGAGCGCGGCGGCGTGTTCGGCGTAGCCGCCGTCGATGAGCATGGCGGCCAGACTGAGCGATTCCGCCATCGTCGAGCACGCGCCGTACAGCCCCAGATAGGGCACACCGATGTCTCGCATGGCATAGGCCGAGCCCACGCACTGGTTGAGCAGGTCGCCGGAGAGCACATAGTCGAGCTGTTCCGGCTGCAGCCCGGCTTTTTGGCACACGAGGTCGAAGCACTGCCGCAGCATGGCGCTCTCGGCCTGCTCCCAGCTCTTCGTGCCGAAATAAGTGTCCTGACTGACGCTGTCAAAGCGGTCGTGCAGCGGGCCCACGCCTTCCTTTTTCCCCACGACGCTGGCGGAGGCAAGGATCACGGGCGGGGTGGGAAACTGCACGGTCTGCGTTCCGATTCGTTTGGATTTCAAGCAATCACCTTCGACGGTAGCGTTTCCGTTTTGGTGAGAAATATGCGCAGCGCGGCCGCCCATCCGGGAGGCCGGTTTATGTACCTTTGTATTTTCGCCGCGTCGCCATGCCGCCGCCCATCCGGGAGGCCGCGCGCCGGTTTATGTACCTTTGTATTTTCGCCGCGTCGCCATGCCGCCGCGGATGTGCCGCTCCGCCTTGTTGCGGTCCAGCAGCTGCCGGACCTGCTGATAGAGCGCGGGGTTGATCTTCTCCAGCCGCTCCGTCAGATCCTTGTGGACGGTCGATTTTGAAACGCCGAATTGTTTGGCGGCGGCGCGGACGGTGGTATTGTTGGCGAGAAGATATTCCGCAAGATCGCATGCGCGCGCTTCCATGTCCGTGTGCACTTACACCACTCCCCATATTTGCGTAATTCAGTATATGAATTTCTGCGGGGAATATGAGGCGGGCACGCCGCGCGTGCCATTGCTTTGCGTGGACAACCGCGCAGGGGTGTGTTAGAATTCAAATAGAATGGCCTGAAGTGGGAGGAATGAACGTGGAGCTGCTGAAAATGGGGCTGCTTTTGCTGGTCGGATTCCTGTTTGGCGGGTACCACTTTGACGATCAGGTGCTGATCTCGGAGCGGCTGTCCGGCCATCATCGTGTGAAGTTGAAAAACACTCGTGTGCTCAAAGTGTTTTTGTTCTTGCGCGATAAAAATCAACGCAGTTATTTTTCGACGGTCGCCGTTTGCCTGCAGATTTACGCATATCTTCTGGGAATCGCGAACTTTCTTTTGGCAGCCGTAATCCGTACTCGCGAAGCGGTCGATATTGTGTTATATATTGACTATGGTTTTGGATTACTGGGCATGTTCGCAATTGTGTTCTTTGGTGCCTTTTATAGCATGAAGCGCAAAAAATGAGCGAAGATGGGTACGCGCCATCTTTCAACCGATGAGAGATATAGGAGTGGAACGCATGGATTTTTGCTGCAGGAATATGCAGGCACATGTCCGCATCGTGACGGAACACACGGCACAGCTCTGCGATGGCGAAGTAATCTCATATCTGCCGCAGTTTCATGAATACGGTATCCCGTGCGGGGATGGGCATTCGCATATCGTGATCCATTACTGTCCGTGGTGTGCAAAGCCTCTGCTTCCGGCATCTCTTCGTGAGCGCTGGGTGGACGAGCTGATAACCATGGGGTATGCCGATCCACTGTTTGATGAGACGATTCCCGAGGCATACAAGACTGACCGCTGGTGGAGAGAACATATTTGAGATATGGATGGATGACCGGAACGCCATCTTTTGAGGGGAAATAGCTGTGCAGATAACCAAGTCGAAGAAAAAGAACGTAAAAGGGTATGCCTGCGCGCCATCTGTGCTGGCTGGAGCAGCAGCGATGGGCGTGATGGTAGTGGCATTGTTTGTTGTGTTGTGTTGTGGTATAACGAATTTCTTACAGAACCTTTGATTCTTGTAACAGCCGGTCCGATAGAGGTGGGTGGGGCGTTTGGCGTATTCTGGTTTATCAGCATGGGCGAGCATGTCTACCTGTACCCGAATCATCTGGTCTGCACGCGTCCATTCCGCAAAAGTGTTGTTTTGTACTATGATCGCTGTATGGTCGGAATGGATTATGCAACGACGACGGGATCAACCGACTGGTGGATTTATTTGAGCTACGGGCCGCTGCCAAAGTATAAGGGCAACAGCCCGGTAAATCGTATCAATTCTCTCCGGACAAATCAGGAGTTTGTGTATTATGAGGAAGTGTATGAGGCGTTGCTTCAAGTGCTCCCAAAGCATCAGAGAGTCTGCCTGCAATCAGCGTATCATATGCGCTACAGAGACGCGCGGTAGAAGATTCCTGTTTCCCTTGCGGGCGATGCATTAGCA
>ERZ773115.2230-NODE-2230-length-15642-cov-3.262462_pt1 | contig 15642 bp, 9 predicted proteins | sample MGYA00511116_ERZ773115 | MGnify/ENA primary metagenome ERZ773115 (study PRJEB29015, sample SAMEA2737869) | human gut metagenome | biome: human gut; feature: human-associated habitat; material: faeces | place: China | collected 2012 ... | reverse complement strand
ACCAGTATCTGATAGCCGATTGGTTGCTGCGACGTTTCTTCTGCAAATACTGGAATCGTCCGTGAAATTCCATAATATTCATTTACCATCTGCGTACCGGATGCATCGTTCTCGGACTTAGCGATATACATTTCCTCTGATACAGGAGCACTTACCTGTGCAACATCGCTTCGCATATCTCCCTGCGCAACCGTATATCCGGCATCTCGGATTGTCTCATCGATGCCGCGCGCAATTGCCTCTGCTGTCTCAGAGAATTTCGTATCGAAAAGATTGTTGTCCACATCGCTGTTGATAAATCCTGCTTCTACCAGGATTGCAGGCATTCTCGTCCGCCGGAGTACCGCAAGATCCGGTCGCTCCACCACGTTGATATTCCGGTAGCCGACCTGTTCCAATTCTTTGTTCACATTTTCCGCCATTGTTGCCTTGAGTCCGGCGTTGTTATAGATCAGTGTCTGCACGCCATTGTACTGGTTTGGTGTCGGGGAGGAATTCCGGTGAATCGATACAAAGAAATCTGCACCGCTTTCATTTCCAATCCGCGCTTTCTGCACTGGCGAATCGTAGACATCGTCCGTCCGTGTGTAGACAACATCGTATCCCTGTGCCTCCAATATCTCACCGACCGCAAGTGCCAGTGCCAGCGTATCGTCCTTCTCTCTTCTTCCATTATACGTAGCACCGGCGTCATATCCGCCATGTCCGGCGTCGATTACGATTTTCACTGCCATAAAAAAGCCTCGCAAACATACACTTTCTGTATAGTTTATGCGAGACTTTTTATTTGTTGATGATTAGTGCTCCATCTTCCAGAATGCTGCGGAATATGGAGGAAGTTCAGAGCCACCACCGAAGTCGTGTGGCTGTCCGGTAATCAGATCCTGTGCGGTTCCGCATCCGGCATCAAAATGCGCCGTGTACGGCTGGTCGCTTGCATTGATTGCCACAAGCACACGCTCATGCTCCGAACGACGTTCGAAGATACACTGATGATTCGTAAGTACAACCGAACGGAATCCACCGTAGTTCAATGCTTCGCTGTGCTTCTTCGCTTCCGCGAGCTTGCTGATCCAGTCAGTCAGTTCGTTCCATTCCGGCTTCTCATAGCTCAATCTCAAGGACGGATCGCCCTCTTCTTTTCTGCCTTCTGCGCCCCACTCGCTTCCATAGTATACACAAGGGATACCCGGCATACCAAACGCAAGTGCATAAATGAGAGGCAGATGGTTCTTATTCGTCAGGATGCTTGCGACTCTTGTCACATCGTGATTATCGACGAAGGACAGGAAATGCTTTCCTTTGTATCGCGTCCATTCTTCTGGTCCAAACTGCTGCAGGAGACTGTGAATGATCTCGAACATGTTCATGCAGTTGAAGCTTGAGTAAAGTCCCTTATAGCACATATAGTTTGTCGCACTGTGCAGCATGCCATCATTTACAAATACATTGTAATCGCCGTGCAGCAATTCTCCTAATAAGAAGAAATCCTGCTTCAGTCCGTCACAGTGTGCGCGCAGTCTGCGGATAAAATCGTGGTCTAAGCAATATGCCACGTCCAGACGGAGACCGTCGATATCAAACTCATCAATCCAGCCCTTAACACAGGACAAGATGTGCTGGATCACTTCCTCGTTCCGAAGGTTTAATTTGACAAGGTCAAAGTTTCCTTCCCAGCCCTCGTACCAGAGTCCGTCGTTATAGTTGGAATTGCCATCGAAGCTGATATGGAACCAGTCTTTGTACGGGGAATCCCAGCGATTTTTAAGTACATCCTGAAATGCCCAGAAGCCGCGTCCCACATGGTTAAATACACCATCCAAGACAACCTTGATTCCCGCTGCATGCAGCTTATCGACAACCTCCTTGAAATCCTCGTTCGTGCCAAGACGGCAGTCGATCTTCGTGTAATCTCTCGTATTGTAGCCGTGTGTATCGCTCTCGAATACCGGTGAAAAATATATTGCGTTTGCGCCAAGCTTCTGGATGTGAGGAATCCAGTCCTCCACCTTCTTGATTCGTGACACCAGATTGCCATCGTTTTCAAATGGTGCGCCACAGAAGCCAAGCGGATAAATCTGATAAAATACGCTTTCGTTTGCCCACATAGTTTTGTCTCCTTTCGCAGAGTTTTCCACAAACATCGTTCATGTGCAACTCCCATCACTTTTGCCTTGCTTATTTTACCATTTTTTTGTAGGCTGAACAACCTTTTAGGAGCAATATGTCAAATACTGACATTTGCTCCAATATTGACATCGAGCAACTATGCGCACAGTCTGATACTTAAGCAGAATTGCTGTACGAAATCATGCTCCCACGTAATCGGGCGAAAAAAATACCGTCAATACAGGATTGCTCCCATATTGACGGTATTCCAATTCTATATAGCTTACTTCTTGATATACAACGCATTGCCATCATAATCAAGCGTAATCGTATCGCCTGCACGAAGCTCATTCGACAGGATGCTCTTTGCAACCAGTGTCTCCACATTCTTCTGCAGATAACGCTTGAGTGGTCGTGCTCCGTAATGCGGATCGTAACCGGCTTCAATGACATGATCCATCGCTGCATCGGTAAGCTTCAGTGTCAGCTCCTTATCTGCAATCCGCTTATTCAGATCTGCAAGCAACAGGTTGACAATACCACTGATAGACGCCTTGTCAAGCGGCTTGAACATGATAATCTCATCCAGACGGTTCAAAAACTCCGGACGGAAATGATTCTTCAAGCCTGCCATAACCTGTGCCGATGCCTCTGGCTTGATCTCACCATTCTCATCAATACCTTCAAGCAGATACTCGGAGCCAATGTTGGATGTCATGATCAGAATCGTATTCTTGAAATCGACGGTCTTGCCCTTCGAGTCTGTGATACGTCCATCATCAAGCACCTGTAACAGTACATTGAATACATCCGGATGTGCCTTTTCTACCTCATCAAAAAGGACTACGGAATATGGCTTCCGTCTGACTGCCTCTGTGAGCTGTCCGCCTTCATCGTATCCAACATATCCCGGAGGTGCTCCGATCAGTCGTGCCACACTGTGCTTCTCCATGTACTCACTCATATCGATACGCACCATGTTTGCTTCATTATCAAACAATGCAGCAGCAAGCGACTTCGCAAGTTCTGTCTTACCTACACCAGTTGGTCCAAGGAATAAGAACGATCCAATCGGCTTTGTCGGATCCTTGATACCTGCCTTCGAACGAATGATGGAATCGCTGACTAACTGCACTGCCACATCCTGTCCAACAACACGTTTGTGTAGCTCATCGCCAAGGTGCAAGGTCTTGTTACGCTCACTCTCCGTCAGCTTTGCAACTGGAATTCCTGTCCACTTTGCAACAATCTTCGCAATCTCTTCCTCTGTAACACACTCATGCACCAGGCTTCTGTCTTTCTCACTAACCTGTGCTTCGAGACGTTCCAACTCCTGCTTGATCTGCGGCAGCTTACCATATTGCAGTTCTGCTGCCTTCTCCAGATTATACTCGCGCTGTGCAACCTGAATCTGGTTATTCACATCTTCTAACTCTTCTCTAAGCTTCCGTACACGTTCAACATCCTGCTTCTCGTGTTCCCACGTTGCCTTCATCTGCTTGGACTGTTCACGCAAATCCTCCAGTTCTTTCCGGAGTACCTGCAGACGGTCCTGACTCAGATGATCGGTTTCATTCTTAAGAGCGGCTTCCTCAATCTCCCTCTGCATGATCTTTCTGGATATCTCATCCAATTCAGCAGGCATGGAATCAAGCTCCGTCTTAATCATCGCACACGCTTCATCAACCAGGTCAATTGCCTTATCCGGCAGGAAACGATCGGTGATATAACGGTTCGAAAGTGTTGCGGCACTAACCAATGCGCCATCACTGATCTTGACACCATGGAACACTTCATACCGGTTCTTAATACCACGCAGGATGGAAATCGTATCTTCCACGGTCGGCTCATTTACCATAACCGGCTGGAAACGACGTTCCAATGCCGCATCCTTCTCAATGTATTTCCGATATTCATCCAGCGTTGTCGCACCGATACAGTGCAACTCACCACGCGCAAGCATAGGCTTCAGCATATTGCCCGCATCCATAGAGCCCTCGGTCTTACCAGCTCCGACGATTGTATGAATCTCATCGATAAATAAGATCAGATGACCTTCGGAATTCTTCACTTCATCAAGGACTGCCTTCAGACGTTCCTCGAACTCACCACGATACTTGGCACCTGCTAACAGTGCACCCATATCCAATGCGAAAATATCTTTATCCTTCAGCGAATCCGGCACATCGCCACGCACGATACGCTGTGCCAGTCCTTCGATTGCGGCAGTCTTACCAACACCCGGTTCACCGATTAAGACCGGATTGTTCTTTGTCTTACGGGACAGGATTCGGATAATATTTCGGATCTCATTGTCACGACCGATGACCGGATCCAGCTTCTGCTCCCGCGCCCGCTCTACCAGGTTGTATCCATATTTATTTAATGCATCGTAAGTATCCTCTGGATTATCACTTTCTACCTTCCGGTTGCCACGGATATTCGCCAGCACCTCAAGGAATTTACCTCTTGTAATACCATACGCATTTATCACACGCTTGATATCCTTATCTGCTTTCTCCAGCAGACCTAAGAAAATGTGCTCGACAGAAATGTAGTCATCACCCATCTGTTTTGCTTCTTTTTCTGCCTGAATCAACGCCTTGGAAAATTCCGGGCTTGTAAAAAGCTGTCCACCTGATACCTTCGGGCGGTTTGCGACCAGCTTCTCGCATTCGCCTTTAAATGCTTCCATGTTGATTCCCATATTTGTAAGCAGCTTTGCAACAAGACTATCTTCCACTGTCACAAGCGCATACATTAAATGCGCCTGCGTCAGTTCCTGATTGTTATACTCATACGCAAGCTTCTCACAACTTTCTATTACCTCTAATGACTTCTTTGTAAACTTTTCAGCATCCATACTTCTCAACTCCCTTCCGGATCTGTATCCCTCTTTCTGTTCTAGTTGAAGTATAACACATATAGCAAATTAGTCAACAAGCAATACTATCCAATATTTTAATCTGTTTTCTTCCTGTTATTCGTCATTTTGCACAATTTGGATTGTGAACATTGTATAGTGGCGGTCCGTATACAATAAAAAAGGACCGCACCCCGCAAGTACGATCCTCTTTTGTTTCCATATTATTTGCTTTACAATCCGGCTACATCGTAACGAAGATAAACTTACATACGAACAATGCAGCGATAACTGTAATCACGATATCCTTCTTCTTGAAGTTACCTGTGAACAGTGCAATTACAACATAAGCGATTGCTCCGATACCGATACCATTTGAGATAGAATATGTCAAAGGCATCATGATCAATGCAAGGAACGCAGGAACTGCAGAAAGCATATCGTCCATATCTACCTTTGCAAAGTTTCTGGCCATAAGAACACCTACATAGATCAGAGCCGGTGCAGTTGCACAGCTTGGGATCACGCTTGCAAGCGGGCTTAAGAACAAACAGAATACGAAGCAAAGTGCTGTTATAATACTTGTAAATCCTGTTCTACCACCGGCACCAACACCAGATGCAGACTCTACGAATGTTGTACATGTAGATGTACCGAGCAGAGCACCAGATACTGTACCGATTGAGTCACAGAGCATACACTCATTCATGCTGATCGGATCACCATTCTCATCCAGCATGTTTGCAGAAGCAGCTGTACCATAAATGGTTCCGATCGTATCGAACATATCTACAAGACAGAATGCTACGATCAACATGATTCCCGAGAACACACCACCAACATAAGAACTGTTAAAGGCTGCATCCCATGCATCGCCATTGAACAGTCCAAGGAAACCAACATTTGCAAAGTCCTTGAAAGACTGTGAAATATTACTCATATCAAAGGAAGGTGCCTCCCACATAAACAGGTAGTAAAGAACTGCTGATGCAAGAATACCAATAATTACGTTTGACTTAACACCCTTCTTAGCAAGGATTGCAATGATAAGTACACCGAGCAATGCTACGACAACTGGTACGATCTGATGCCATACATCCAGACCTGTTACCATCACGCCGTCAACCTCTGTACCGATCTGCTTGATTCTACCATGGAAATCGTAGAACTGTACAAATGTGTACTGGTTGTCCTCGATGATACCTGCATTCTTGAAACCGATCATTGCGATGAACAGACCGATACCTGCAGGGATTGCCTTCTTCAGACACTCTGGCATAGATACCGCAATATATTTACGAAGTCCGGTTACAGAAAGAAGCAGGAATACAATACCTGACAGGAATACGATAACCAGACCTGCCTGATAACCTGTCTTAACATCCTCGCCTGCGAAGAAAGAACCTGCTACGAAGATTGTACAGAAGAAGGAATTCAGTCCCATTCCACATGCCTGTGCAAACGGCATATCTGCAACAAATGCCATCAACAACGTACCGATAATCGCTACGATGATGGATGCGATGTATACAGAATTCCAAATCTGTCCCATAGTTCCCGGATCAGCTCCTAATCCGACAAGCCATCCATTTGCGCCCTCTGCAGCAACCTGATTCGGGTTTACAAAGATAATGTAAGCCATTGCGAAGAAGGTTGTGATACCTGCGAAGATCTCAGTCTTAAGCGTTGATCCTCTCTCTTTGATCTTAAAAAACTTTTCCACTTTTTTAAGTCTCCTCTCTATTGTTTTTATTAATCACCGATCTTCATGCGCGGAATGAAGATACGGGATACTTTCTTTTTGTCGTCCTCTTTCAAGGAACCCATCGCCTGTTTGCAGAAATAATTTTGCGCCTCCAACTTTTCACGCCCCCTCAGATCCTGTTTTGCATATGAGCCATCCGGCTGCATAATATGTGCTTTCAATGTATCGGAAAGCTGAATCTCCAAAATCTCAATCACCCGTTTTTTGAGGTCTTCATCCTCAACCGGGAATGTAATCTCCACTCGTTTGTCCAGATTTCTAGGCATCCAGTCGGCACTGCCCATATATACATCTTCGAATCCATCATTATAGAAATAAAAGATTCTCGCATGCTCCAGGAAGTTACCTACAATGGAACGCACCGTGATGTTCTCGGAAAGTCCCGGAATCCCTGTCTTCAGACAGCAGATACCACGTACGATCAGTTCGATTTTCACGCCCGCATTGCTCGCCTCATACAGTGCACGGATAATCGTCGGATCACACAGGGAATTCATCTTGGCAATGATCTTAGCACTCTTACCCATACGTGCATTCTCTGCCTCCCGGTCGATCAGTGCAAGGAATCGATCCTTCATCCAGATCGGAGCTACAAGCAGTTTATTCCATGCTGGCGGCTCGGAATAACCCGACAACATATTAAAGACTGCGGTTGCATCCTCCCCTATCGCATCCGATGCAGTCAGCATACCCATATCTGTATATAACTTTGCTGTCACATCATTATAGTTACCAGTTCCAAGATGAACATATCGCTTGATGCCATCTTCTTCCCGTCTGACAACGAGTGCAATTTTGGAATGCGTCTTTAATCCTACCAGACCATAAATAACATGGCAACCCGCTTTTTCCAGTTTTTTTGCCCAATTTATATTATTTTCTTCATCAAATCGTGCTTTTAACTCAACAAGTACCGTTACCTGCTTGCCATTTTCCGCTGCAAGTGCAAGTGCTGCAATGATTGGAGAATTGCCACTGACACGGTACAACGTCTGCTTAATCGCAAGTACATCCGGATCAATTGCCGCCTGTTTGATGAACTCAATGACCGGTGTAAACTCATCATACGGATGGTGTAACAGGATATCCTTCTTCTTGATCTGGTCGAAGATATTCGCATCGAGATCCAATCCCTTCACCGGCTGTGGGATGTATTTCTTATTCTTCAAATGATCAAAGCCATCGAGTCCACGTACCTTTCCAAGGAACGTAAGATCGAGTGGTCCATTTACCGAATAGACATAATCGCTGTTGACATTTAACTGTTTCTTCAATTCTTTCAGCAGACGCTTATCCATCTCTGCTTCCACATCGAGCCGGATAACCTCGCCCCACGCACGCTTCTTAATCTGCTTTTCGATCTCCTTCAACAGATCGGACGCATCGTCCTCGTCGATTGCAAGGTCTGCATTTCGCATAATTCTGTATGGATACGCGCAAATGATCTCGTAATTTAAGAAGAGCTGATTCAAGTTCTTCTCAATGATCTGCTCGAGCAGAATGATCTCTCTGCATCCGTCCTCGCCCGGAATCTCAACCACACGTGGCAACACGGATGGTACCTGTACGGTTGCAATGTCAATAACATCCTTCTTCTTATCACGGATCAGTGCACCAATATTTAAAGTCTTGTTGCTGATCAGTGGAAATGGTCTCGAAGAATCAACTGCCATCGGCGTAAGTACCGGATACACTTCCCTCTCAAAATATTTATCTACGAACTTGCTCTGCTTCTCGTTTAAGTCCTCATAATGCTTAACAAGCTTCAGACCATTTTCTTCCATTGCAGGAAGAATCTGGCGGTTCAGTGTGCTGTACTGGCTCGCAATCATGTTCTTCGTCTCAGGAATAATCAGATCGAGCTGCCCCTGCGGCGTCAATCCTGCAATGTCCTTCTTCTTTACATCTGCGTGTACCAGATCGATCAGAGATGCTACACGCACCATGAAGAACTCAGACAGATTTGATTCTGTGATACTCAGGAAATTCAGGCGTTCAAACAGTGGAATTGACTTATCCTTCGCCTCATTTAAGATTCTGTAATTAAACTGTAACCAGCTCATCTCACGGTTATAATAATTTTCCGGTTTTTCCAATAATTTTTTGTCCATTCCTTACACACTCCTTTTCACCCGAAGTACCGGTCTGATTCCATAGATCTGCTCAAAGAAATCTGCACGTGCTTCAAAAAGTCCCGCCTCCAGTGAGATATCTTCGTATGTCTTTGCCAGAATAATCAGCTTTCCGTCTTTCAATGTCACGGAAATATCTTCGATCTTCTGCATATGGCTCTTATCGAGAATATTCGCAATTCGTAAGATTGCTGCAAGCTTCGCGATCACAATATAATCACAGCCATCAAGTTCTGCTGATATCTTATCCTTCGATGGAAGATACAGTGGGTTGTACTTGACTACATTTGCCACTTCCATACGCTCTTTGTGCGAAAGTCCAAGGATCTCAGTATTTGCTACTATATAATAGGAATTTCTCGCTCCATCATGCAGATTGATGAAATTACCACATTCATGCAGAAGTGCCGCAATCTGAAGCTGCAGACGCTGCATCTTATCCAATCCAAACGGCTTACGAACCACATCGAAGATCTTCAGTGCAAAATATGCGGTCTGCTCCACATGATTCCGATTGCAGCGATACCGCTTCGCAATGTTATTCGCCGTTGCAAGAATATCTTCCTCAAAATTGTGATTGAACACGACACGGCTTCCTTCGTCCATGTAATTTGCCACGATACACTCGCAGAAATCCACATCCGGCACATACATTTCCTCTGCCTTACAGTTGTTCAGGAACGACTGGTAGATTGTGATGTTCGGTAACATCAGCGTCGCACGCTCGTATGGAATACCGTATTTTTCCGCGAGCTCCTGCGCCGGCATACTGATAACACGCTTGTACATCGCATCAAACTGCGCCCGCGTGATCACATCCTTGATGGAAAGTTCCGGCACGATCTTCTTCAGGGAGCTTACGACCTCACCAACAGCGATAATGTTCTTGATTTCTTTATCCTTCAGATAAATATTTCGGAACGATACAATATCATTATCTACATAGTCTGCCATGATCTCATCGAGTCTTCCGGACTTGTGCCCGATGAGTGCCAGATAATCACGAACACGCACCGCACCAATCGGGATATTCTCTGTGACAACCAGATTGTTCTTATCAAACAGGGAAATCTGCACGCTTCCAGCACCGACATCGACGAACGCTGTGTTCTTGCTGACAACCTGATGGAAATCCGAATACTTCGCAACCAGTCCCTTGAAGCTGATATAACGCTGTTCCGAGTTACTCAGAACCTGTACACGGATACCTGTGGTATGCTCGATCACATCCAGCACCAGATCCATGTTATCTGCCTCACGTACCGCACTCGTCGCATAGGCACGGTATTCTGTGATCTTGTATTCTTCCATTTTATGTTTTAAGCCTTCGAGTTCTTCGCAAATCATTTTGATCGACTCCCGGCTCAGTTTTCCTTCGCGATAGGTGTCCCGCCCAAGCTCCAGTATCCGGCTGACACTGTCGATCTGACGAAACGTTTTTCTACCATTTACCTGGAAGATCTTCATGGATATCTCGCTGCTTCCCACGTAGATGGCGGCAAACATTTTGTATGCCATAGTTTTTACCTCCCTATTTCATCCGCAGATAATTATCCGACATTTCCTGTATGTCTCATGCAGAACACTGCTATTATCCATACGCAGACGCGCTCTCGCTCACTTCCGCACATAGCAGACACTAAGCTCCTAACACATCATTCTGCGAATGAATGCGTTACTCGCTAAGTGCTGATGTGCTCCAATGGTCTGCGTTAGGATAAATACCAGTGTCCCGCATGATTTCTACACATCGATTGTATCGGATAATTATCTGCTCATTTATATACTTCCGGTTACAATGCAAATGGCATACGCATGTCATTTGCCGCTCCCTTGAATATAGTTTTTCTTATATTGTAGTTTAATCTTTTTTGTTTTGTAATATTTCCAGTAGTTCGATGATCGTCTTATGGTAGCCCGGATGGTAGGCATATGGTGCGATTTCGGCAAGTGGTTCAAGCACGAACGCGCGCTTTGCCATCTCCACATGCGGCACCTTCAGCGTGTCTTCCATGATCATTTCCTGATCATAGAGCAAAATGTCAATGTCCAAAGTTCTTGGGCCCCAGTGGATCAGCCGCTTTCTGCCGGCACCCTGTTCAATATCGTTGATAACAGCCAGCAGATCCTGTGGAGAATAGATTGTCTCAATCTCCAGACAACCATTTAAGAAATCATCCTGTTCCACATCGCCATATGGTTCTGTTATTATATAGGAAGAAACCTTTGTCACCTGAATATACTCATCTTTGTTCAGCTGATCGACCGCATAGTCAAGGTATGCCTCCTTATCTCCGAGATTGGAACCGATACCCAGATACGCAATATGTCTGCCTCTTGTAATATCCACGCAGACCGTATCAAAGTCCATCGGAATAGGAGCCCCCGGCTTGCTTACAATCACATGAACCATCTTTATCTGTGGATAGGCAAGCAAAATCGCATCTGCAACATTCTCCGCTGCTGCCTCAATCAGATCATAGCTTTCCTCCTGCATCGTCCGCCGGATCAGTTCACATACTTCTGCATAATTGACCGTTTTGTCCAGATCATCTGTCATGCCTGCCGCATGCAGATCCACATCCATAGATACAGTTACATAGAATTTCTGTCCATTTCTTTTTTCTTCTGCAAGGACACCGTGATATGCAAATATCTCTAAATCTTTAATCCATATTTTATCCATTTCTTTTCTGTCCTTTTCCGTCTCCTATTCCATAGCAAATGCCCTGACAGCGTTATGACACACGCCTGCCATCTTATGCCTTGAGCATTGCATCTGTCATCGCAAGCGCACGCACATTTTTCTTCACATCATGTACACGGAAGAAGCTGCACCCCTTCACCAGTCCTAAGACAGAAGTTGCCATTGTTCCTTCCTCTCGCTCGTCAACCGGCAGATTCAGTGTATTTCCAATCATGGATTTTCTCGAAGTTCCAAGCAGTACCGGATATCCGAGTGCAACCAGATCCTCCAGATGGTTCATAAACTTTAAGTTCTCTTCCGTAGTCTTTGCGAATCCAATCCCCGGATCTAAGATGATCTTATCGTCGGCAAGTCCTGATGCGCGCGCAATCTGTACGCACTCCTTCATGTCTGCGATCACATCCGCAATAAAATCATTGTATACCGCTTCCTTCCGGTTGTGCATCAGGCAGACCGGAATCTGGTATTTCGCGCAAAGCGGTGCCATCTCATCGTCCCATTTAAATCCCCATATATCGTTGATCAGATCGGCACCAGCCAGAATTCCCGCCTGAGCCACCTGATATTTGTACGTATCTAACGAAACCGGAATCTCAAACCGTTCCTTGATTGCCTCAATCACGAAGCAGGTACGTTCAATCTCTTCCGCAACCGAAATCTTCACATGTCCCGGCCGAGTCGACTCTCCGCCAACATCAATGATATCGGCACCTTCCTTGATCATTTCTTCTGTATGCTTCAACGCCGCATCCAGATCTCCGTACTTTCCGCCATCCGAAAAGGAATCCGGTGTCACATTCAGGATTCCCATCACATAAGGACGTTTTCCAATTTCAAAGTCACGTTTTCCAATCGTTATAACCTGTTTTTTCATAATTTATAAGCCCTCATTTTCATTCTTGTCCATAATTATTATCATTTTAACATTTTTATCATAAAACTGCCACCGGTTTATCTATATTTTTTTATTTACAATTTTTAGAATCGTTTAGATTCCATACATCGCATATGATTCCGAATAGTATATTTTTCCATGCAAATCATTATCTCTGAGGGTTGTTTTGCAAATAATATCCTCAATAGAAAAAGGCTGCCGACAAGCGACAACCTTTTCCCGTGTAGACAGGTTTGATATTACATAGCCTTTTTGTAAAGAGCTACGATATCCTTCTTCGTAGAGCGGCGTGGGTTCACCATGATGTTTCCGCTCTTCATGGCATCGTCTGCCATGACATCGATCTTGTCTTCCGTCACTCCTACTTCTGTAAGATTTGCAGGAATTGAAAGACTATTATTCAACGCTCTGATCGCATCCACCAGCATATCCGGTGTGAAGCTCTCATCGCTTCTGTGTGTCTCACTCACATATTCGTAGATTTTCTTATATTTACCTTTATCCGCAAGCTTGTTATAATCCAGAATCGTCGGAAGCAAGATTGCATTTGCCACGCCATGTGGTACATCGAAATACGCACTGACCGGATGACTCATCGCATGTACATTGCCAAGTCTCGCCCACGAAAATGCAATACCCGCAAAGAGGGAACCAACCAGCATATCACTGGCGGCATCGACATCCGTACGATTTGCCACGTAAGCCCGGATCGAACGCCCGATCAGTTCCATCGCCTTCTCAGACATCGCCTCGGAAAACGGAGAAGCATCCGTCGAGATATACGACTCACACGCATGGATAAATGCATCCATTCCACACGCTGCTGCCACAGAAGCAGGAGCCGTTGCAATCAGATCCGGGTCTAAAATCGCGTACTTTGGAATCAGTTCATAACTGAATACCGTCAGCTTGTAGTTCCGGCTGTGATCGGTAATAACCGAAAATGCAGTTACCTCAGAACCTGTACCAGCAGTCGTTGGAATCGCAATCTGCGGAACAATCGGTCCCGGCACCTTGCCTCCACCTTCGTATTCTGTAATGCTTCCACCGTATTTTGCGATAACACCGACAGCCTTTGCCACATCCATCGGAGAACCACCGCCAAATGCCACAATGAAATCCGCGCCACATTCCTTGTACAGCTTCGTTGCCTTTTCGACCGTCTCAACCGAAGGATTTCCTTCGGTCTCCGTAAATGCATCCGCCGGAATCCCAACATCTGCCAGAGACTGTTTACATGTATCCACCAGTCCCATCTTGTTCAGATGGGGACCGGAGATGATAAGGGCATGTGTGCCGCCAAGTTTGGTTGCACATTCACCTAATTTCTTAATAGAACCTGCACCAACAATGATATCCTGCGGCACAGAAAAGCTAAAATTCTTCAATCTAATTCACCTTGCCTTTATTTTGAAAGTGCATTCACTGTCTCTTCCAGAATTGCATATGCCTTGTCACAATCTTCTCTGCTTGCAATCAGTGGTGGAACCATACGAATGACATGCGAACCAATTGCTGTGATCAGAAGCTTTCTGTCAAATGCACCATGCTTCACATCAACAGCACCGATTGTATCATCAAACTCAACACCGATCATCAGTCCCATACCACGAACCTCTTTCACATGTGGAAGGTTCTTCAGCTTATCCATGAAGTACGCACCAACTTCTTTTGCATTGCCTGCAAGATCGCGGTCAAGAAGCTCGTTTACTTCCGCATAAGCGGCTGCACAGCTGACCGGATGTCCACCGAATGTTGTACCATGGGAACCCGGTGTAAATGCGGTTGCAACTTCCGCGGTTGCACAGATGGCACCGATTGGCATACCGCCACCAAGTCCCTTCGCCATAGAGACGATATCCGGCTTGATACCATAGTTCATGTAGCACATCGGCTGACCGGTTCTGCACCATCCGGTCTGTACCTCATCAATCAGGAGCAGCATATTATTCTCATCGCAGAACTTACGAAGTCCTGTCATAAACTCGTAGGTTGCAGGATGGACACCGCCTTCACCCTGGATTGGCTCGATCATGATCGCGATCGTGTTATCTGTTACTTTTGACTTGAAATCTTCAAGGTTGTTATATTCTGCGTAGGAGAATCCCGGAAGCATCGGTTTGAATCCAAGCTGGCATGCGTTATCCGGCTGTCCTGTTGCGGAAAGTGCTCCGTATGTTCTTCCGTGGAAACCATTGATTGCTGTTACGATATGGTAATGTTCCGGGCCATATTTTTCAACGCCGTATTTTCTTGCCATCTTGATCATACATTCGTTGGCTTCTGTTCCTGAGTTCTGGAAGAAAATCTTATCCATTCCGATCGTGTCACAGATCTTCTTTGCGAGAAGTGCCTGTGGAATTGTGTATGGGTAATTGAATGTATGCATGATGTCATCAAGCTGGTCTTTTACTGCTGCGACAACCTTCGGATTTCTGTTACCTGGTGTATTTACGGCAACTCCACCATAAAAGTCGAGGTAAGCTACTCCTTTTTCATCGTAGAGATACATACCTTCTGCACGTTCTGCGATAAAATCATATCTTGCATAGGTTTCTACCATATATTTTTTTACAATGTCCTTTAATTCTTCTGCTGTGAGTCCTGTGTCTTTGAGTTTCATAAGAATCTCCTCGCTTTCCTTCTTTTGATCATATACTACTTCATGCTATTCGTTCCGGACTTCGAATAAAAATGTGTAAAAGAATGTGCCTTTTGTTTAGCAGGAAATCCCTTCGGAATTTACCGCTAAACAAAAAGACGCCATGTACTAACTGTACATGACGTCCTTGTCGTTTACAAGACACAGTATAGACCACAGTCTATGGTTTTGTCAACAACAATTATGTCAAAAAATTATCTTTCATTTTGTCTTTTGCTTGTTCAATCTGCTGTATTTGTTCCTCATCCATGCTTTCCCGAAGATTTTCTTTCTTCTGGCGATAAATTGTCGCGGAAAAATCCATAATGTATCCAATCAGGATCAGATTGCCAATTGCACGCCCTGCACGAACCGGTATCATGGCAACAAACGCTGCAACTATGTTCTGCAGGAACATAAAAAGGAACAACGTATAAAATCCCCATGCGATCGAACTCTCCAGACAGATGATCCCCCTGTAGTTAAATGGCTTCTCATGGTAATCCCACCAGATCTCACCGAAAATGCGC
>ERZ773115.2227-NODE-2227-length-15658-cov-3.414856_pt1 | contig 15658 bp, 13 predicted proteins | sample MGYA00511116_ERZ773115 | MGnify/ENA primary metagenome ERZ773115 (study PRJEB29015, sample SAMEA2737869) | human gut metagenome | biome: human gut; feature: human-associated habitat; material: faeces | place: China | collected 2012 ... | reverse complement strand
GAATGCGAAGCATCGGCAAAATCCGTTGCTGTTTGCGCAACGCGTGAACAGTAACTTTTTGAGGAACACAGGACAATCCGGTATCATAGCATAATTACGGAGGATATTTTATGGACGATTATCATAACAGTAATCAGAACCAGCCCGAATCATCAGATAACAGCTGGCAGTCTGACAACTCGCAGCCACAGAATAATGATCAGAGCAGCAATCAGAATGACTACCAGAATAATTACCAGAATAATTACCAAAATAACTACCAATACGAAGCACCTCAAAAAGAGACCAACCGCCTGGCTGTGGCTTCTATGATCGTGGGCATTTTTGCCATGCTCACCTGCTGCATTCCATTTATCCAGTTTCCACTGGCAGTTGTCACCATTGTACTGGTAATTCTTTCTAAAAAAGGGAAGCCATTTAACGGATTCGCTGTTGCCGGTCTGGTTCTTGGCATTCTGGCAGTGATCATCAGCATCGGCATGACCATCTACTGGGGTGTTCTGATCTCACTGATGAAAGATCCGGAATTTATGTCCATCTATAATAGTTTACTGGAATCTTACCACTAAGTAACGTCAAGCCGAACGTCCGTAAGACTTGGCGCATGATTCTGGTCAGCGTAAACTGACACAGTAAAGCGGACATTCGCAATCCGCTTCGCTACTTGCTCATGAACGCAGTCGCTTCGCGATCTGTCAGTGGGAGCTGAAAGCTCCCACTGACATAAGCATCCCCCCTCACCCGCCGCTTAGTGCTCCGCGCACTTGAAGCGGGGGAATGCTTATCTGCGTTCATAAAATGGCCTGACTGGAGAAAGTCATCATCAGACTTCTTCCAATCAGGCCATTTTCTTATATTCTCTCCGTCAAAAGATCAATCCCATACAAAAGCAGGATATTCTTCAAAACCCAGTTAACCAGAATCACCGCGACTCCCAGATAAACGAACTCTTGATACCGTTTCAGATGGATCTCCGGCTTATGTAACAGCCGTGACAGGCCATACGTAGCAAATTCTGCCAGAATGACTGCCACAGCATAAAAGACCAGCGGGTGGTAACGGATACTTTTTAAGATCTGTCCGTGCAGCAGATACTTCACTGCTCTGGTGCCTCCGCAGCCTGGACAGTAAAAACCCGTGATCAGATGAAAAAGGCAGGGAAGTCCCTGCCTGATATAAATTTCTATAAGTCGAAACATCGATACTCCCATTAATCTGCCAGATCAAAAGCGTCATGAACAGCTCTCATGGCACGCTTCACATCCCGCTCATCAATCAGGGCAGTGATGCGGATCTCAGAAGTCGCAATCATCTCCGTGTTCACATCTGCACTGTACAACGCCTCAAACATCTTGGCTGCAACGCCAGGATTGCTGCACATACCAGCACCGATGACAGATAATTTTGCCACACCTTCTTCACTGACGATCTCTCTTGCAGTTAAGGACTCCCGGTTCTCCCGTAACAGATCCATGGTATCACTTAAGTCTGTCTTGGCAACGGTAAAGGAAATATCTTTTTTGCCCGGCTCCGTCACAGACTGAATGATAATATCGACATTAATATGATTTTTCGCTAACAGATTGAATACGCGGAAGGTAATGCCCGGCTTGTTCTCCACACCCAGGACAGAAATCCGCGCCACACTGGCATCTGCAGCAACTCCGCTGATCAGCGTTCTCTCCACTTTGGTCTCCTCCTTCACAATGGTTCCTTCTGCTCTTGTCAGACTTGACAGGACCACTAACTTCACGCCATATTTTTTTGCCATCTCTACCGAGCGGTTGTGAAGCACTTTAGCTCCAAGGGAGGCAAATTCCAGCATTTCATCGTAGGAAACCTCTGCCAGCTTTCTGGCGTTCGGTACAACTCTCGGATCTGCGGTATAGACACCTTCCACATCCGTGTAGATTTCGCACACATCTGCATGAAGAGCAGCAGCCAAAGCCACGGCTGTGGTATCTGAGCCGCCTCTTCCCAAAGTGGTAAAATCATCATATTTGTTGATTCCCTGGAATCCTGTCACAATCACGATACGGCGGGATTCCAATTCATGGCGGATCCGCTCCACATCGATCCGTTTCAGTTTGGCAGAACCGTAGGCAGAAGACGTATGCATCACCACCTGGGCTGCGTTCAGGGAAACGGCAGGTACTCCCAGGCTGCTCATGGCCATCGCCATCAGCGCAACCGATACCTGTTCTCCGGTTACTAATAACATATCCAGTTCCCGTTTAGGCGGGTTGGGGTTGATCTCATGTGCTTTGGCGATCAGACCGTCTGTGGTCTTACCCATAGCTGACAGGACAACAACCACATCATTGCCTTTCTCATAATCCTCAATACAGCGTCTTGCCACATTGAAGATCCGTTCCTTGTCTGCCACGGAACTTCCGCCAAATTTCTTTACTACTAACATATTGTCAAAAAGCTCCTCTATCTGTATTCCATCTGCTCAGCCTTTTGCAGATGCGGCAAAATCCATTCCTGACCTACTTTCTCCATGGGATTTTATGCTTCCGCGCGGATCACCTGAAGAACTTTGCCATCGGCAGCCTCAAAAGCAGCTTTTGCATCCCGGAACTGCTTCTCATTCAGCACCTCTGTTAAAAGAGCGAATTCATCTGCTCCTTCTAAGGTAATGACCTTACAGGTTCCAAAAAGCTCCTGCAGCTTATCCTTCTGGCTCTCATATACGCCGGAAATACGCACAAAATACTTATGGCTGGAATCTTCCATCGGCTGGATCACCTGTTTTTCACTGGTCCATCCCAGCGGAATATTGTGATGTAAGTTCTTTGCCTCTTCTATAATATCTGCTACCACTGCGCTGGCTGTCGGCAGTTTACCTGCGCCGCTTCCATAGAACATGGAGGTGCCAAGCATATTGCCCTTTACCATAATGCCGTTAAAAACATCATTCACTGCGTAAAGTGGATGGGACTTACCGATCATCAATGGAGCGACCCAGGCAAAAACCTGATCCCCATTCATACGGCTGGTTCCAAACAGCTTAATGGAAGTTCCCATTTTATCTGCATATTTAAAATCAACATCAGTGATTTTTGTGATTCCTTCTGTCTGGATATCCTCAAAATCCACTTCTTTTCCGGTTGCCATGGCAGTTAAAATTGCAATCTTACGGCAGGTATCATATCCTTCCACATCTGCTTCAGGATTACGCTCCGCATAGCCCAGCTCCTGTGCCTCCTTCAGGACTGCGTCAAAGGATGCACCTTCCTTATCCATCTTCGTCAGGATAAAGTTCGTGGTACCATTTAAAATTCCGGTGATTTCCTGAATCTGTTCACCCATCAGGCACTCGTATAATGGACGGATGATCGGAATTCCTCCACCGACACTAGCCTCAAACTGGAAGTTTACCTGTTTTTCTCTTGCAATAGCAAGCAGTTCGGTTCCATGAGCTGCTACCAGGGCCTTGTTGGAAGTCACTACATTCTTTCCGACTTCCAGACAGGTCTTAACAAATGGATAGGCCGGATTTAATCCTCCCATGGTTTCTACTACGATCTGAACCTCCGGGTCATCTGCGATCACCTGGAAATCATGCACGATCTTGTCCTCTACCGGAGAACCTGGAAAATCCCGTAAATCCAGGATATATTTCACCTGGACTTCCTGTCCAACATTGGCTGTAATCTTATCTCTGTTACCTGTTAATACCTCATAGACACCAGATCCGATGGTGCCGTATCCCATAATTGCAACTTTGATCATGTCTTCTCACTCCCTGGCTAATATTTTTACGTAATGGATTCCCTTCATCATCTCGATCTCTTCCACCATGTTCGAAACATCTCCGGTATCAGACAGCACCTCGACACTTAAGGTCAGGGTTGCTACACCGTTGACTGGAATACTCTGGTGGATAGTCAGGATGTTCGCCTTGTAAACAGCCACAATATGGAGAAGGTCTGACAAAAGCCCTGGCTCATCGTCCATCTGGGTCACAAAGGTTACTGTTTTTCCCTTGGCATTATCATAGAATGGGAAAATATCGTCTTTGTACTTATAGAAGGAGCTTCGGCTGATTCCTACTGCTTCCGTCGCTTCCTGTACCGTGATCACCCGTTCCGATTCCAGAAGTTTTTTCGCCTCTACTACCTTTAAGAGCACCTCCGGCACTGCTTTCTGTTTTACTACAAAATACTTACTCTTCGTCTCCATGACAATTCCTCTCTCGTGTTCGCACAGCAAATACATCTGTGTTCATGTGAAAGATATTAGCACACTTTATGTTTTGATGCAACTATTTTTTCTCTCCTCCGAGACGAATCCATTTCAGATATTCGCTGATAAATGGATCCAGATCGCCATCCAGGACTGCGGAAACGTTACCGGTTTCATAGCTGGTCCGGTGATCCTTCACCATGGTATATGGCTGGAGCACATAGGAACGGATCTGGCTTCCCCAGCCATTGTCCGCCACATCGCCACGGATCTCGGATAAGCTTTCCGCATTGGCCTGCTGCTTCAAAATAAACAGCTTGGCCTTCAGCATCTGCATGGCCTTGTCTTTATTCTGGAACTGGGAACGCTCATTCTGGCACTGTACCACAACGCCTGTTGGAATATGGGTAATTCGGATAGCGGAAGAGGTCTTGTTGATGTGCTGACCACCGGCGCCGCTGGAACGATAGGTATCGATCCTTAAATCATCCGGGTTGATCTCCACATCCAGGTCTTCCTCAATATCCGGCATCACATCGCAGGAAACAAAGGATGTCTGACGCTTTCCAGCCGCATTAAACGGCGAGATACGGACCAGACGGTGAACGCCATGTTCGGATTTTAAATAGCCGTAGGCATTCTCCCCATTGATCTGAACGGTTACAGACTTGATCCCCGCCTCATCACCGTCCAGATAATCCAGCACTTCCGTGGTAAAACCCTTCTTGTCTGCCCAGCGGCAGTACATCCGGTACAGCATGCTGCACCAGTCACAGGACTCGGTTCCACCGGCTCCCGCATTCAGACGGAGAATGGCATTATTATTGTCATATTCACCGGATAATAAGGTGGTAATCCGAAGGGATTCCAGCTTGCTCTCCAGCTCTTCCAGCATCTGGGCGATCTCCGGGATCAACTCTGGATCATTTTCCTCATATCCCATCTCGATCATCACGCTGATATCCTCATATTCCTGCTCCAGCGCCTTAAATCCGTTGACGGTATCCTTTAAATTCTTAGCTTCTTTCATCAGTTTGGTGGAACGGTCCGGATCATCCCAGAACCCCGGCTCCTCCATAGACCTGTCTAACTCGGCAATTCGTTTCTCCTTGTTGTCCAGGTCAAAGTGAATCCCTCACTTCCACTAATGGTTTTTCAAAGGTTGAGAGTGTGTACTTAAACTGATCTAATTCTACCATTGTGTCACCTTCTTTCATTTATTATAATGGGTAACTGCCTGGCGTTTCTTCGTGCTTTCCACCAGAATCCTGAATCCAGGATTTCACAGTTACATTATATGAAAACCCCGGCTGCCGGCATTTTCTATCTGCCAAGCAGCCGAGGCTTCTCATCAAACTTATCTTGCGGATCGTGTAACTCAAAAATGAAAGTTTTCTGAGTTACACCGGTTTCCGTCCACAGCACTGTTTATATTTCTTGCCGCTTCCGCACGGACATGGATCGTTTGGATAAATCTTCTGCACTTCTTTCTTGATCGGAGCTTTGGCAGAGCTGTCATCACGGTTAGTTCCTGTTACCTTCGCTGCAGGCTCTCTCTCTACCTTCTGCTCAACGCGGACATGGAACAGGATGCGGACCGTATCCTCTTTGACTGCTGCGGTCATGCCGTCGAACATCTCGTAAGCACTCATCTTGTACTCAACCAGCGGATCTCTCTGGCCATAAGCCTGTAAACCAATGCCCTGGCGCAGCTGATCCATATCGTCGATATGGGACATCCATTTATTATCGATCACTTTCAGGAGAACCACACGCTCGATCTCACGGATCTGCTCTGCCTCTGGGAATTCAGCTTCCTTCTCTTCATAGAGTTTTACCGCCTCTTCCTTCAACATATGGCTCAGTTCCTGTTTCTTCATGCCGGCTCTCTGCTCATCAGTCAGAGTAATCGTCTTTAATGGAATGATCGGCAGAATCAGGGAATTCAGTTCTCCTAAATCCCAGTTATCTGCAGTGGTATCCTCTGGAATCGCCATATCTACCGCATGCTCAACAATGTCAGTGATCATCTTTAAGATCACATCGCGCATGTTGTCACCATCCAATACTTTACGGCGCTCTGCGTAAATCACCTCACGCTGCTCATTGTTAACCTCATCGTATTTTAACAGGTTCTCACGGATACCATAGTTATTGTTCTCGATCTTCTGCTGTGCTTTCTCAATGGCAGAGGAAAGCATCTTATGCTCGATCTGCTCGCCCTCCGGAACACCCAATGCGTTAAACATATTCATCAGACGTTCAGAACCGAACAGTCTCATCAGATCATCTTCCAGGGACAGATAGAATCTGGACTCACCCGGATCTCCCTGACGACCAGAACGGCCTCGCAGCTGGTTATCAATACGTCTGGACTCATGACGCTCTGTACCGATGATCTTTAAGCCGCCTAAAGCTCTTGCCTCATCATCCAGCTTAATATCGGTACCACGGCCTGCCATGTTGGTAGCGATGGTAACTGCCTTATGAACACCCGCCTGAGCGATGATCTCAGCCTCGATCTCATGATATTTCGCATTCAATACCTTGTGCGGGATGCCGCGCTTATTTAACATGCGGCTTAACATCTCAGAAGTCTCGATGGTGATGGTACCAACCAGAACCGGCTGACCCTTCTTGTATGCCTTCTCCACCTCATCCACAACGGCTTTGAATTTTTCTTTCTTGGTCTTGTATACAGCGTCATCTAAATCAATACGGGCAACTGGTTTGTTGGTCGGAATAGCGATGGCGTCCATATAATAGGTATTACGGAACTCTTTTTCCTCAGTCAGAGCAGTACCGGTCATACCTGCTTTCTTCCGGAACTTATTAAAGAAATTCTGGAAGGTGATGGTCGCCAGAGTCTTGCTCTCACGGCGGACATTCACATGCTCTTTTGCCTCGATTGCCTGATGGAGACCATCAGAATAGCGGCGTCCCGGCATAATACGTCCGGTAAATTCATCAACGATCAGAACCTCGTCATCTTTTACCACATAATCCTTATCACGGAACATCAGGTTGTGGGCACGCAGGGCCAGGATGATGTTATGCTGGATCTCCAGATTCTCCGGATCTGCCAGGTTATCAATATGGAAGAACTGCTCTACCTTCTTGACACCATCCTCCGTTAAGTTGACAACCTTATCCTTCTCATTGACAACAAAATCTCCGGTTTCCTCGATGTCCTCGCCCATGATGGCGTTCATCTTGGTAAACTCGCCAGAAGCCTCACCGCGGACAAGCTGTTTTGCTAAAATGTCGCAGACCTCATAAAGTTTGGTGGATTTACCGCTCTGGCCGGAAATGATCAGAGGAGTTCTCGCCTCATCGATCAGAACAGAGTCCACCTCATCGATGATCGCGTAATCCAGATCACGCAGAACCATCTGTTCCTTATAAATAGCCATGTTATCACGCAGATAATCGAAGCCCAACTCGTTGTTCGTCACATAAGTGATATCGCAGGCATACGCTTTCTTTCTTTCTTCCGGAGTCATGGCGTTTAATACCACACCTACGGTCAGGCCCAGGAACTCATGAACCTGTCCCATCTGCTCTGCATCTCGCTTTGCCAGATAGTCATTAACCGTAACAATATGCACACCCTTACCCATTAAGGCGTTTAAATAAGCCGGAGCCGTGGATACCAGAGTTTTACCTTCACCAGTTTTCATCTCGGCGATACGTCCCTGATGCAGAACAATACCACCAACTAACTGAACCGGGTAATGCTCCATATTTAATACTCGTCTGGCCGCCTCGCGGACCGTTGCGAATGCCTCTGGAAGAATATCATCCAGGGTCTCACCGTTTGCCAGGCGCTCTTTGAAAATCCGGGTACGGTCTCTTAACTGCTCATCAGTCAGAGCCATCATTTCTGGACGCATGGCTACAATCTTATCTACGATCGGGTATATTAATTTCAGTTCGCGCTCACTATGAGTACCGAACACCTTTTCAAAGAGATTCATGAATCACACTCCTATTTTACTATAATAATTTACGATACAATCTTATATATTGTAGCACTAACCGCGGGTTTATTCAACTAAATCGGCCTTTGTTCACAATTTTTTTACTTTTCAAGATGACATAATATTTTTCTTTACGGTAAACCTGTCACATTGCACAAAAATTATGTTCGATTCCTGGGTTGTCCACATTATCCACACTTTTCCACATTTACTTTTACAATGAGTTATCCACACACAATTTCCAGTCAATTTCTGGAAAAATGAGTTATACACAGAGTTATCCACATTATCCACATGCTTTTCCACTGTTCATTTCATCCACCTGGTTATCTGCTCTTTCGACTATTTTTTTGTACAGATGTCATAAATTTTGTTTTTTTGACAAATTTTTTTTGCCTTAGAATCCATGTATTTCTTATAATAAATCAAAAAATTGTCACTACATTTCACAAGATTTGATTGAATAATTCATACATCTGTGGTATACTGGAATCATCTCAAAAGAAGGAGTTGATTCGTATGCGTTATACTATTACTGGAAGAAATATAGAGGTAACCCCTGGATTACGAGATGCCGTACAGGAAAAGCTTGGAAAACTGGAATGTTACTTCACTCCTGATACCGAAATTTATGCAACTCTCAGTGTTCAGAAAGATGTTCAGAAGATCGAGGTTACGATCCCTGTGAAAGGAAGCATCATCCGTGCGGAAGAGTCCAGCAACGATATGTATGTTTCTATCGATCTGGTAGAAGAGATCATTGAACGCCAGATCCGTCGTTACAGAAAGAAACTGATCGACAAAAAGCAGGCTGCACTGTCTTTCTCCCAGCTCTTTATTGAAGAGGCAGAGGAAGCAGAAGCAGAGGAAGCGATCAACATCGTTAAGACCAAACGTTTCGGCATGAAACCGATGTTCCCAGAAGATGCATGTGTAGAGATGGAACTGCTTGGACATAATTTCTATATGTTCTTAAACGCAGAGACCGATCAGGTGAATGTGGTTTACAAACGAAAAAATCATACATACGGTCTGATTGAACCGGAATTTTAAAATAGGATAATGAATGGCTGTCTCTGCATCTTCTACGCGGAGACAGCTATTTTTTTCGGAGAAATGTTCCATCTGTGATGACAGCCTGATGAACGGAATGCACATTTTTACGAAACAATTTACAGGAGAATCGATATGAATAAAAAAACCGTACTGATCAGCGGCGCTTCCCGTGGAATCGGAAGGGCTGCTGCACTGGCATTTGCCAGAGAGCAGGATAACCTGATCATCACCTGCCAGAAAAATAAAGAGCTTTTAGATCAGGTAAAACAGGAAGCAGAGGCAGAAGGCAGTGTATGCCTGGCCTTTGCCGGAGATATGGGGGATTTTTCTTTCTGTCAGGAAGTGTTCGCAAAAGCCCACAGACATGGACTGTACCCAGATCTGGTCATCAACAATGCCGGAATCTCCTATATCGGACTTTTACAGGATATGTCACCGGAGGAATGGGACCGGATCGTCCGCACCAATTTAACTTCTGTGTTCAACTGTTCCAAACTGGCCATTCCCCATATGCTGGAGCAGAAAAGTGGAAAGATCTTAAACATCTCCTCGGTCTGGGGGAATGTAGGGGCCTCCTGTGAGGTGGCCTATTCCGCTACCAAAGGCGGTATCAATTCTTTTACCAGGGCTTTAGCCAAGGAACTGGCCCCCAGCAATGTCCAGGTAAATGCCGTAGCCTGCGGAGCCATTGATACCGATATGAACCATTTTCTTGAAAAAGAGGAGCTGGAGGCCCTAAAGGAAGAAATTCCGGCAGGACGCCTGGCAAAACCGGAAGAAGTCGCACAGCTTTTATTACAGCTGGCCCGGTCAGATTCTTATCTGACGGGACAGATCATCGGATTTGACGGGGGGTGGATCTAATGCCAACCACCTACTCCCACTACCGTTTTGGAAAAGAGGTCTATAAGAAGCTGACACCGGCCCAGAAAGCCATCATCGATCCTTACCGTGGACTGTTTGATCTGGGTCTTCACGGACCGGATCTGCTATTTTACTACCACCCATTTTCCAAAAACCAGATAAACCAGACCGGCGTTGCCATCCACGAGCGGCCAGGCATCGCATTCTTCCTTCCTGCTGCCAGCCGGTGGAGAAGCTGCCGTCACAAAAAAGCAGCACTGGCATACCTGTACGGCGTTCTCTGTCATTTTGCCCTGGACAGCACCTGTCATCCCTACGTGGAGGCAGCAGTCCGCCGCACCGGAATCTCCCACAGCGAGATCGAAGCGGAAATGGATCGCCGGAACATGGAAAAAGACAGCTATAATCCCCTGACCCACCGCCCGGCCAACCATCTGCGGTCAAAGCCCGGCTATGCGGAGACTATCGCTGTCTTTTATCCAAAACAGAGCGTCCGTCAGATCGATGCCTGTATCCACTCTATCCGGATCTGCTGCAATCTGTTCGTAATCCCGAACCTTCAGATGCGCAGCCTGATCTTAAAATTATTAAAACTGGTTCATTTTCCAAAGGTGATCCGGGAAATGATCATCAAATGCCGGAAGAATCCGGACTGTGAGCCCATCTGCCGGGAATTAGACCAGCTTTATGCACAGGCAGTACCTCTTGCAGTGGAGCTGATCCAGAACTTCGATGAGGTATTAAAGGGCACCGGAGTTTTTGACTCCCGTTTCCAGCACACCTTTGGAGAATTTTAAGCAGACTTTTTAAAAGCTGCGAATATGGTCCTCCGGTGTCTCCTGGGTGTTCCGGATAGAACGGATCTCAACATAGTATCCGATCTTATCATTGACCTTTACATAGACCCGGTCGCCTGCTTTATGTTTAAAAATGGCTTTGCCCAGAGGGGACTCGATACTGATCAGTCCTTCTAAGGAATTGCCGCGGATGGAGGTGACCAGGCGGTACGTTTCTACCTCATCGTCATCTTCCATATACAGCTCTACCGTATTATTGATGCCCACTTCGTCATCTTTGGATTCGTCGGATACGATCTGGGCATTTTTTAACATTCTCTCTAAATACCTGATCCGGCTCTCATTCTGGTTTTTGTCCTTCTTTGCCGCATAATACTCGAAGTTCTCGCTTAAATCGCCCTGGGCCCTGGCTTCTTTCACAGCCTCGATCGCATTCTTTCGTACAACCAGTTTACGGTAATTGATCTCCTCCTCAATTTTGGCCACATCGCTTTTTGTCAGTTTCTCTCCCATTTCTTACTTCCTTTCAGTTGCTTCTGTCATATCTGTTCTGGCTCATTTTGCCTTATTTTCTCCAGATGTTCTGCCAGCTCTGGATCTGCCTGATCCAGAACCTTATTTCCTGTGGTTCTGGTGGACTTTTCCAGATACTCCGTCCGGATCTGTTGGTTTACATAATCCACCTCTTCTTTTAGATCCCTGGCAGACATTAAGTGGCATCCCTGTCCGCGGATGATCAGCTGCTCCAGTCCGTCGGAGGTTGCCACCGTCACACGATGGTTCCGGCCCATCTTATGGGCCAGCTTTTCAATATACTGGTCTGCGGTCTCGGCTTCCTTAGTGTAAACCACATGGATGTTGTGATACTCGATGGCCTGGCCAATATTGCCTGTGACTTTATAAGCGTCAAATACCAGAATCAGGGTACATTTTTTATAGCCCTGATAATTACAGAGAATATCCATCAGCTTATGTCTTGCCCCGTCAATGGTCGTCCTGGCAAGTTCATTTAACTCTTCCCAGGCGAAAATGATATTATAACCGTCTACTAAAAGATATTCCTCCACTGGTTCCCGGAATTTGATTTCCACCTTTTTGGCCGGATCATAAGAAACTCTTCTGGCGACATTCATCTCCGGCGGCATTTTTCTCTTCTCGCCGTAGGTACGGGTAAAAATCGCCTCCAGTTCTTTATCCAACGCCCCCCAGGCGCTATTTGTCGTGGATTTCCGGTTTTCTGCCGCTGTGCGGGCCGCCTGCACCTGCGCCTCAAATTCCCTGCTCCGGCGCTGCTCTAACTGGATGGGGCTCTCCACCTGCATATACTCCTTGACCTGGTCCCAGCTGACCGTAAATCCGGCTCCATGGGCGCAGAATACGGAACCGGTCGGATTGTTTAAATCCGCATCCGGATCATAATAAATGTGGGAAAGAACCTCCTCCTCATTGTGACACCGTTCATATCCTTTCACATTGCAGATCAGTTTTCCACGGCCTTTGGTATAAGAAACCACATCCATCTGGTAATCCCGCATGGTTGCCACCGGCGCCTGTCCGCAAATGACCGACATTCCACCTTCCAGTTCTGGCGGATCGAAGGTTCCGCTCATCCTCTCTAAATCCGTCAACGCCCTTCCGACAGATTCTGTAGGGATCTCAAGGCGAAAGTTGTAATAAGGCTCCAGCAGATGACATCCGGCTTCTCGTAAGCCCTGACGCACCGCCCGGTATGTGGCCTGACGGAAATCTCCGCCTTCTGTATGCTTCTGATGGGCCCGTCCCGCGATCAATGTGATCTTCATATCTGTGATCTCGGCTCCCATGAGAGTTCCCACATGACGTTTTTCCTCCAGATGGGTCAGGATCAGCCTCTGCCAGTTCCGATCCAGCATATCTTCACTGCAGTTAGTCTCAAACTGCAGACCACTGCCCCGTTCTCCCGGCTCCATCCACAGATGGACCTCCGCATAGTGGCGCAAAGGCTCAAAATGGCCTACCCCTTCTACCGGCTCCGCAATGGTCTCCTTGTATACAATACTTCCCGCGCCGAATTCCACTTCCATACCAAAACGGTCCGCGATCAGCTTCTTTAAGATTTCAATCTGCACCTGCCCCATGACCTGCGCCTGGATCTCACCAAGAGTCTCATTCCAGACAATATGAAGTTCTGGCTCCTCTTCCTCTAACTGGCGCAGTTTTAACAAAGCCACATGGGCGTCACACCCCTCCGGCAGACGGATCTGATAGGTAAGAACCGGCTCCAGCAGCGGCAATTCTCCTTCCGCCGCTTCTCCGATAGCCTGTCCCGCCCAGGTGCCATCCAGTCCTGTCACTGCACAGATACAGCCCGGTTCCGCCTGGCTGACCGTCTCATATTTACTTCCGGAATAGATCCGGATCTGGTTGACCTTTTCTTCCCCCTGTTTTCCAGAAATAGTATCTTTTACCTTTAAAATACCAGAAAGGATCTTTAAATGGGTCAGACGGTTGCCCTGCTCGTCCCTGGAAATCTTATAAACTCTGGCTCCCAGATCTTCCTTCTCTCCGTCCTTCTCCCAGCACCGGGCATAGGTATGGATTCCCTCTAATAATTCCTCTACGCCCTGTCCTTTTAATGCAGAACCAAAATAGCATGGGAATAATTTCCTGGCACGGATCATTTCCCGGATCTGGTTTTCCTCAATCGGATTCCCGCTTAAATAGCCTTCCAGCAGGTGCTCATCGCACATGGCGATCTCCTCCTGCCACTCAGCCTCATTCCTGCCTTCCTGGTCAAACGCCACGCAGGTGTCGCTGAGCCTCTTCTTAAGCTCTTTCAGAAGGGCCGCCCGGTCCGTTCCCGGCTGGTCCATCTTATTGACAAATAAAAAGGCCGGAACCTGATAACGTTTCAGCAGCCGCCACAGGGTCTCCGTATGCCCCTGGACTCCATCCGCACCGCTGACGATCAGCACTGCATAATCCAGAACGCTTAATGTCCTCTCCATTTCTGCGGAGAAGTCCACATGTCCAGGGGTATCTAATAAGGTCACTTCCCAGTCACCCAGGGGAAACACCGCCTGTTTGGAAAATATGGTGATTCCTCTTGCCCGTTCCTGATCATCTGTATCTAAAAATGTATCCCGGTTATCGACCCGTCCCCGGTTCCGAATGGCTCCGGTGCGGTAAAGGATCTCTTCAGAAAGAGTGGTCTTTCCCGCATCTACATGAGCAAGAATTCCTATACAAATACGTTCTTTCAGTTTCTTTTCCTCCAATCAGCCCGGTTGGACCGGACCGTTACTTCTTTGATGCCACTATCTCTTATTATAGCGAAATTCCCTGCGGCCTGCAACGTGAAAAAGCCTTCTGTCCTGCTGAGAAATAGTAATCATCTGCCATCAGATGATTGACGATCGCCTCATGCGTCAGCTCTTCTGAACGAACCATGACCCAGCCGCCTAAGCTGTCAAAAAATCTCGGAGGATTGTGATTGTCATCGGAAGCGAAGCCACAGATATGGGTTCCTTTTCTTAACATGGTATCCCAGAAAATAGAATCATAGCCTTCTCCGCATTCAACCACCGTTCCATAATTGTAGATCTCCACTGCCCATACATCCTTTAAGCCTACTACGTCCTCCATCTCTACTCTGGACCAGTTTGGATGATTGTACGTGGTAAAACAGCCCTTGGCGCGCAGGGTATCGCTTAATTTCTGTGCCACTGCAAGGCCATCCCATTCTTCTGTAAACACCATCGGCTCCAGCCGCTCTCCGTGATGGAATATCTGGTCTCCAGCCGCCTGCTGCATCGCCTCATTTCCCAGAATACCATGGATATGGTGGGTCTTCAGCACTCCTGTCTTTTCTTTATTGAATAAATAAGCAGAAGCCTCCAGTCCCGGAAGAATGATAAATTCCGGACTGTCAAACTGCGCGCTTAAATCTGTAAAATGATCGTGCTCGCTGAGACACAAAAAATGATAACCATATTTTTTATAGAGAGCCACTGCCTCCTCCGGTTTTAATTTTCCATCAGAATTCGTCGTATGGGAATGCAGATTTCCCTTGTACCATCTGCCCGTCTCTGAAAACATCTTTTTCATCACTTAATCCTCCATCTGAAGACAATTCTTTTGCTCCACAGAAAGCCATACCCGCTCTCCTGTCTGGAAAATGGAAAAACTGCGGAATAAGGTATCTGCCTGAAGCTTCACACCATTGACATCCACCGTATAACGAAGCACATTACCTCTGGTAATGCTCTCCTGAATCGTTCCGTACACTTCCAGGCAATGATCGCGGCCAGGCTTTTCCTTGGCAATCGCTATCGTCTCCGGCCGGATCGCCACAGATGTCTCCGTCTTTTCTTTTCCGGCAGTGAGCATCGTATATTCGTTAGGGGTAAATACATTATAACTCCCAATGAAGCTGGCAGCAAACCTTGTTTTAGGCGCTGTGTAGATTTCTACCGGTGTTCCGGACTGTTCGATCTGTCCCTGATTCAACAGGCAGATCCGGTCAGACATGACCATGGCCTCATCCTGGTCATGGGTCACAAACACCGTGGTCATATTTAATTCTTTCTGGATCCTCCGGATCTCGATCTGCAGGCTTTTTCTTAATTTTGCGTCAATGGCGCTTAAAGGCTCGTCCAGCAAAAGCACCTTTGGTTTCATGACGATTGCTCTTGCAAGAGCGACTCTCTGCTGCTGTCCACCGGATAACTGCGTCGGATAAGACTCTCTTTTATCTAACAGTCCTACCATGTCCAACGCCTTCTCTACCTC
>ERZ773115.2222-NODE-2222-length-15683-cov-3.507934_pt1 | contig 15683 bp, 9 predicted proteins | sample MGYA00511116_ERZ773115 | MGnify/ENA primary metagenome ERZ773115 (study PRJEB29015, sample SAMEA2737869) | human gut metagenome | biome: human gut; feature: human-associated habitat; material: faeces | place: China | collected 2012 ... | reverse complement strand
AGAGCCTCTATAAGATAGCCGATCCGTTTATGGCATTCTACTATCAGTTTGTTGTCCCTAATCGTTCGTTCATTGAACTTGGTCGTCGCTTACCCATAGAACAGGCTTTGACTGCTCATTTCTCTGAGTATGTGAGTATGCAATGGGAAAAACTGTGTCGGGATGCCGTAACAGGAAATCTTGTTAATGGAGTAGTTTATGGCAAAGCAAAACGCTGGTGGGGCTCTGTTCTCAATGAGGATAAGAAGCCGGAACAAGTTGAATTTGACGTGATGGCTGAATCGCTCGATAAAAAGTATCTGTTGGTCGGAGAATGTAAATGGACAACAGGGGAGAATGGCAAACAGCTAACTGCTGAGCTTCTCCGCAAAGCTAATCTGTTGCCGTTTGCTAAGAACTACACTATCGTTCCTGTACTGTTCCTTAAGAACGCTCCGAAAGATGATGCTGGGAATGCAATGTTGTCGGAAAATGTTGTAGAGTTAATGAAGTAAAGAGATATCAAATTTACGATTTGACAGAGTTATTAGATGGCAAAAAAAACAATAAATAAAGAGCTTACAGGTGCACAGGACTTATACAATTTCTTGTTTGAGGCCTGTAATATAATACGCGGTCCTGTAAGCCAAGATAATTTTAAGGATTATATCACGCCTTTACTTTATTACAAGCGGATATCTGATGTTTATGATGAAGAAACAGAAGAAGCTTTAATATCAAGTGGTGGTGATAAGGAGTATGCATCTCTGCCAGAACAACATCGTTTTGTTATTCCTGATGGTTGTCATTGGCAAGAAGTCCGAGAGCGTACAGAAAATCTTGGAGCTGCCATAGTCGGTGCTATGAGGCAGATAGAGATAGCAAACCCAGATACATTGTATGGGGTGCTATCTATGTTTTCATCTCAGAAATGGACTAACAAAGCAATACTCAATGATAGCAAGATTCGTGACCTGATAGAACATCTATCAAAACGAAAACTTGGTAATAAGGATTACCCTGCGGACTTAATGGGTGATGCTTATGAAATATTATTGAAGAAGTTTGCCGATGATAGTAAGGCTCAAGCTGGAGAGTTTTATACTCCTCGTTCTGTTGTGAGATTATTAGTGCATATTCTCGATCCGCAACCGGGGGAAACTGTATATGATCCTGCTTGTGGTAGTGGAGGAATGCTTATCGAAGCTATACGATATATGCACGATGATTCTCTTTGCTGCGGAAGTATATTCGGACAGGAAAAGAATGTCGTGAATGCGGCCATTGCTAAAATGAATCTATTCCTGCATGGTGCATCTGATTTTAATGTAATGCAAGGCGACACATTGAGAGACCCAAAAATTCTTCAAGGTGGTAATATCGCCAAATTCGATTGTGTTATAGCAAACCCCCCATTTTCTCTTGAAAATTGGGGAGCAACGGAATGGAGTTCAGATAAATATAAGCGCAATATCTATGGCACACCGAGTGATAGTTGTGGTGACTATGCGTGGATTCAGCATATGATATGTTCTATGTCTTCCGGCAAGGGGCGTATGGCTGTTGTAATGCCGCAAGGTATTCTGTTTCGTGGAAATCAAGAAGCAGAAATAAGGAAACAATTAGTCGAAAGTGATTTGATAGAAGCCGTTGTTACATTAGGAGATAAATTGTTTTATGGAACTGGACTTTCACCGTGCTTTTTGATAATACGAAGAATGAAACAGGCTCATCATTCCGGACGGATTTTGATGATAGATGGTTCCAAAATTCTAACTCAAAAGAGAGCGCAGAATATTTTAGAAGAGAATGATATAGATAGGTTATATTCACTTTATCAAAATTACTCCGATGAAGAGGACTATTCTCGAATCGTTACATTGCAGGAGATAAGAGATAAAGAGTATAATCTTTCGCCCAATCGCTATGTGGTTTACCACAAGGAGGAAATTCGTCCTTATGCGGAAGTGTTGGCTGAGTTCAAACAAGCATACGCAGATGTGAAGCGATTGGAGAACGAATTTTCATTACTCATTAACGCATAATCAATATGGCAGAAAAAGTAAAACAATATCGTCTTCCTGATGACCCTATTACGCTCGATGAACTTAAAAGTTTCCTTTGGGCGGCTGCCACTCATTTGCGTGGTCAGATTGATGCTGCAGGATATAAAGAGTATATTTTCCCTTTGCTTTTTTTCAAACGCATTTCCGATGTTTATGATGAACAGTTTGAAGGATTTGTGTGTGAAGGAGGAGTTGAGTATGCAGGTATGCAAGTAGAAGATCTCCCCATCCGTATTCCTGATGGTGCGCACTGGAGAGATGTTCGTGAGGTGACGGAAAATGTTGGTAATAAATTAGTCGAAGCATTTATTGCCATTGAGCAAGCCAATCCTGCTAAGGAAATGGATGGTAGAAAAATCGGAGGATTAGAAGGTATTTTCGGACCTAAGGATGGCTGGACCAATAAGGCGAAGATGCCTGATAATATCATTACTTCGTTGATTGAGGATTTTTCTAAATATACGTTGAGCCTAAAGGCTTGTCCTGCCGATGAGATGGGGCAGGCATACGAATACCTTGTTGGAAAGTTTGCCGATGATGCCGGAAATACTGCTCAGGAGTTCTATACGAATAGAACAGTCGTTCAACTTATGGCTGAGATACTGCAGCCACAACCGAATGAAAGCATTTATGACCCAACTTGTGGTTCCGGGGGTATGTTGGTTAAATGTTTAGACTATCTTCGCAACAAAGGTGCAGAGTGGCAGAGTGTACAGGTGTTCGGACAAGAGGTGAATGGCTTGACTTCTTCTATTGCACGAATGAATCTTTATTTGAATGGAGTTGAAGATTTTTCGATTGCATGTGCAGATACGTTGGAGCATCCTGCATTCTTGGATGGCAGCCATCTTCGTAAGTTCGACATTGTTCTGGCAAATCCTCCTTATTCAATCAAAGAATGGAATCGTGAAAAATTCATGAATGATAAGTGGGGACGTAATTTCTTGGGAACGCCTCCGCAAGGAAGAGCTGATTATGCATTTTTTCAACATATTATTGCTTCGATGGATAGAAATACTGGTAGGTGTGCTATATTGTTTCCCCATGGTGTACTATTTCGTGATGAAGAATATGAGTTGCGCAAAAAATTAGTTGAAATAGATATTGTAGATTGCGTAATTGGACTTGGTCCTAATCTATTTTTTAATGCTTCTATGGAGGCTTGTATTATTATCTGCAAAAATAGAAAAGAAGATAGTCATAAAGGTAAAGTTATTTTTATTGACGCAAAAGGAGAGGTATCAAGAAAGAATGCTGAAAGTTATTTAGAAAATACTCACATCCAGAAAATTATTTCTGCTTATGAAAATTTTGAAGATATAGAATATTTTGCAAAAGTTGCTGATATAAATGATATAGATAATAATAAGAGTTTGCTTAGTATACAAAGTTATGTCAAGCAAAAAGGAACAAATGAAATATACATTTTGGATGAATCACTCCCAAAATGGATTGAGGCTTCAAGATCAATGCATATCGAAGTTGCTAATCTTTTAAGTATGCTAAAATATGAGTAGGGTAAAGTTTGGAGATGTCGTTAAAGATGTGAAGATAAATATAGATCGTCTAAATAATCCGTATGAATACTATGTTGCAGGCGATCATATGGATTCGGAGGATTTAACCATACATAGGAAAGGATGTTTTACAACAGATGATGTTGGACCTGCTTTTATTCGTGTATTTAAACCAGGTCAGATTTTGTATGGTTCAAGAAGAACATATCTAAAGAAAATAGCAGTTGCTGATTTTGAAGGAGTATGTGCTAATACTACTTTTGTTTTTGAAACGAAAGATCCTCATGCATTTGAGCAACGTTTGTTGCCGTTCATTATGCTATCAAAGGATTTTACGACTTGGTCGATAGCTAAATCAAAAGGTTCTACAAATCCTTATGTGTTATTTTCTGATTTGGCTGATTTTGAGTTTGAATTACCTCCATTAGAGGAACAAAAAGTTCTTGTTGATAAATTATGGGCAGCCTATCGATTGAAGGAGGCTTATAAGAAACTACTTGTTGCCACTGATGAAATGGTGAAATCGCAATTTATCGAGATGTTTGGTAATCCTGTTACGAATACAAAAGGTTGGAAGACTGCTAAGATTAAAGATGTCGCCCCGGAAATGCCTTCTAAAGAGCAACTATCTGGCAAAATCTGGCTATTGAATCTTGATATGATAGAATCAAATACTGGTAGGATAATAGAGAAGGTCTATGAAGATGTTGAGAATGCTTTATCTGTTCAATCCTTTGATGAAGGGAATGTACTATTCTCAAAATTAAGGCCTTATTTAAACAAGGTTGTGATACCAGATGAGCCTGGAATGGCAACGACAGAACTGGTTCCATTACGTCCAGAGCCTAGTAAATTGCATAAAGTATTTTTGAGTCATCTGTTGCGGGGTAATCAGTTCGTTAATTATGCAAATGATATAGCTGGAGGTACTAAAATGCCACGAATGCCGCTCACTGAGTTAAGAAACTTTGATTGTATCTTACCGCCAATGGACAAACAACTTGAATTCGTTTTCATAGCAGAACAGGTCGATAAATCAAAATTTGAGTTGAAGCAGTGTATTGAAAATATCGATAAAGTCATAAAGAGTTTAATAAACGGATAGAATAAGAGAGATACGTTGATAGCTGCGGCTTAATTGGATAACAAATTTATTAATAATATGATAGAGAATCTGATTAATGACATAGAGCAGGCTATGCTGGGAGTTTTAAACAATGAGCAAATGAGTCAATTACGAAAGGTGCTAGATTATGCCTTTCGTGATATCAACGTGTCGTCTAAGAACAATGAAGAGTGCAGTGGTAATAGTGAATTAATAGATAGTTTTTTGTCGGCTAAACGAGTCGAAGGTTGTTCGGATAAGTCGATGCACTATTATCGAAGTACATTAAATAATGCTATCAGGAAAATAGAAAAAAATATTCGCCATATCACTACTGATGACTTGCGTAATTACTTAAATGATTATCAGCAGACAAGCGGTGCTACAAAGGTTACGGTAGACAATATACGTCGCATTTTGTCAAGTTTCTTTTCATGGCTTGAGGATGAGGATTATATTGTGAAGAGTCCGGTACGTCGGATTCATAAAGTAAAAGTCGGAAAAACAGTCAAAGAAACATACTCCGATGAAGCGTTAGAACAAATGCGTGACCATTGCGAAGGTATTCGCGATTTAGCCTTGATTGATTTGTTGGCCTCTACTGGTATGCGTGTCGGGGAGTTGGTCAAACTCAATCGGAACGATATAGACTTTGAAAACCGGGAATGCATCGTTACCGGTAAAGGAGATAAGCAACGTCGAGTTTATTTCGATGCTCGTACAAAGATACATTTACAACGTTATTTGGCAGAACGGATAGATGACAATCCTGCCCTGTTTGTTTCATTATTAGCACCTTACGATCGCTTACAGATAAGTGGTGTGGAAATACGTTTACGTCGTTTGGGGCGTGAATTGAATATTCCTAAGGTGCATCCTCATAAATTTCGCCGTACGTTGGCGACAATGGCGATAGATAAAGGTATGCCTATAGAGCAGGTCCAGCATCTCTTAGGGCATCAAAGTCTTGATACAACATTGCAATATGCTATGGTGAATCAGACAAATGTAAAAATGTCTCACCGTAAATTTATTGGTTAGTATGTCGCAATTTATCGAGATATTTTATGGCATGGAAACTACTCCTGTAAAAGATTATATTGATGATTCTTTTCCTGGTGAATGGGGTACTGAAGATAAGGATGGTAATGGAGTAAAGGTTATACGTACTACAAACTTCACAAACTCAGGAAAGCTGAATCTTGCAGATGTTGTTACCCGCAGCATTGAAGATAGGAAGGTAGTTAGAAAGCAAATTAAAAAGTACGATACCATACTTGAAAGATCAGGTGGAACTGCTGATAATCCGGTGGGTAGAGTTGTGCTATTTGAAGAAGATAACTTGTTTTTGTGCAATAACTTCACGCAGGTTTTGAGATTCAAAGACGTTGATCCAAGGTTTGCATTCTATGCATTATACTACTTCTATCAGACAAATAGAACTGCAATCAGAAGCATGGGAAGCAAGACGACAGGAATTCAGAATCTCAACATGAGTAAATATTTGGAAATCGGCATTCCAAATGCATCAGATGAGGATCAGAAAGCGTTTGTTACAATTGCAGAACAAGCCGATAAATCAAAATCTGTCATTCAAAAAGCTTTAGTATATTTGAATGACATACAGAGTGACGAATTAGGGAAAATCGCTTAATTATTAAATTGATAACAATAAAAACCATAGATATGTTTAACGAAGACAATACAGTGGAGCAAATGCTCATAGAAGCTGCAACCCAAAGTAGTTGGCAGTATGTAAAGTCACAGGATATACCTCGTAGTTCTGATTCTGTCCTTGTTGAATCATGGCTATTGGAAGCTCTTGTCAGGTTAAATCCAATAACACGTCAACAAGCGGAGCAAGTTATTTATAAACTCCGTGCTGCTATTACTTGTGGAGGTAATTATGATGAATTGGTGACTGCCAATGACCGTTTTCGTACATTATTATTTAATGAAAACACAGAGCCTTTTGGAAAGGATGGTGAATATATACCTATCAGATTCTTTAGCGAAGATGCGGTCGAAGATTATTGTGTAGTGACCAATCAATGGGAGTTTCCACGTAGTTCTGTTGAAGGAGGTAAACGTTTGGATTTGGTTTATCTGATAAATGGAATTCCGGTTTGTGTTGGTGAAGCAAAATCTCCTGTTCGCCCTCAGATAACATGGGCTGACGGAGCCATTGATATGCTGCATTACGAAAAGAGCATTCCAGAAATGTTTGTTCCGAATATATTAACCTTTGCTACAGAAGGTAAAGAACTTCAATATGCCGGCATCTGTGCCCCTGTTGACAAATGGGGACCTTGGTTTAATGATGAAAGTCGTCAGCATGGTACAATAGAGTCGGTTAAAAGTAACGTAATGGGGTTGGTTCAACCAAACCGACTGCTTGATATATATCGTTACTATAGTGTTTTTACAGGAACATCATCAGGCAAAAAAATAAAAATAGTTTGCCGTTATCAACAATATCTAGGTGGTGAAGCTATTGTTCAGCGTGTCTTAAATACATATCGAGAGAAACAAGGTCCGAAGAAAGGTCTTATTTGGCATTTCCAAGGTTCGGGAAAATCATGGTTGATGGTATTTGCTGCCCAAAAATTACGTTTGCAGAACGAATTACATGCTCCCACAGTTGTTATCGTTGATGACCGTATTGATTTGGAAGATCAGATAACGGGCGATTTTACTCGTGCTGATATTCCTAATATAGAATCTGCAAAGACAAAAGATGAGTTAGTTGCATTTTTCAAGCAGGATCAGCGCAAGATTCTGATAACGACAATTTTCAAGTTCGGAGATGTTGATAGTGTACTGAATGAAAGAGATAATATCATTTTATTGGTAGATGAAGCACACCGAACTCAGGAAAAGGATTTAGGACAAAAAATGCGCAATGCATTACCTAATGCATTTTTCTTTGGCCTTACCGGAACGCCTATCAATAAACGAGATAAGAATACTTTTCAATCTTTTGGAGCTGATGAGGATTTAGAGAAAGGTGGATATATTTCAAAATATACTTTCCAAAATTCTGTTGAAGATGGAGCTACGCTTGAATTGAATTTCCAAACAGTGCCGGTAGAGATGCATCTTAACGAAACTCAATTACAAGAAGAATTTGATGAACTGACCGATCAAATATCCGAGGACGAAAAGAACGAATTAGTAAAACGAACTTCTGTTGAAGCATTTTTTACAGCAGAGAAGCGAATTAACGATGTCGCACGTTATATTGTAAATCACTTCAAAGAGTATGTAGAGCCCACTGGAATGAAAGCTCAAGTCGTGGTATATAACCGAGACTGCTGTGTGAAATATAAGAAAGCGATTGATGCTCTTTTGGGTTCGGAAGATGCAACCACTATCGTTATGCATACGGCTGGCGATAAAGCTGATGAGTATAAAGCATACCGTCGTGATAGAGAACAAGAAAGAAAACTTCTTGACCAATTCCGTGATCCATTGTCACCGATTAAAATGGTGATTGTCACTTCAAAGCTGTTGACAGGTTTTGATGCTCCAATTTTGCAATGTATGTATCTTGATAAACCAATGAAGGATCATACGTTGTTACAAGCTATTTGCCGTACGAATAGAAAGTACAATGTTGATAAGAAATGTGGTCTGATTGTAGATTTCGTTGGTGTATTTGATAATGTAGCCAAAAGCCTTGCTTTTGATGAGGAGACGGTAAAAACGGTTGTAAAGAATATTGATGAGATAAAAGTGTTGATACCTCAATTTTTGCAAGAGTGTATTGACTTTTTCCCTGGTGTAGACCGGACAATCGGTGGTTGGGAAGGTTTGCAAGCTGCCCAGCAATGTTTACTTGATGAGTCTACAAAAACGAATTTTGCAAAACATTTTTCACGATTGGCTAAAGCTTGGGAAACAGTAAGCCCGGATGCAATGCTGGCTGCTTATCAGGCGGATTATACTTGGCTGGCTCAGGTATATCAAAGTGTACGTCCTGTTAGTACCGGAGGATCACTCATATGGACTTTATTGGGTGCTAAAACCATTGAAATCATTCATCGTAACATTGATACAATTGATATTGGGACTCCACTTGAGGATCTTGTGGTAGATGGAGATGTAATTGATATGGTGTTGGAGCAAGCCAAAGACAATCCTAAAAAGATATTGGAAGTGGAAAAAATGCTTCGTTTGAGGTTAGGAGAGCATCATGGAGACCCCAATTACAAGGCATTTGCTGAGAAGTTGGATGAACTGCGCCGTCATATGGAGGAAAATCTTATAACTAGTATTGATTTCCTCCGAGGATTGCTCACCCTTGCTAAAGAAGTGCTTGAGGAAGAAAAAAACTCAAATCAACCTCTTGACAAGAGGGAACAAGCTAAAGCTGCTCTTACGGAGTTGTTTGAATCAATTAGAACTGAGGATACTCCTATCATTGTAGAACGTGTAGTTGCTGATATAGATGAAAATGTGGTAGCTATTGTACGTAAGTTTAAAGATGCTTTTAAAAGCATTACAGCTCAGCGAGAGATAAAAAAGAAACTACGTTCTATTCTGTGGGTTAACTACCAGATTAAAGATCAAGAAGTTTTTGATAAGGCTTATCAGTATATTGAGATGTATTATTAATTGGTTGATAAAATAAATTTGTTATGGCTGTTGAATCACACGATAAGAAACTTGATGACCTTCTAAAAATGGTTGAAGAAGGTAAGGCTCAATTACCCGACTTTCAACGTAGTTGGGTTTGGGATGACACGAAGATATGTAAACTAATAGAAAGTATCACATCTGGCTTCCCAATGGGTGCAGCGATGTTTTTGGCTAATGGTGGTGAGCATATCCGTTTTAAGTATCGCACATTTGAAGGTGTGGATTCTATATCAGAAGTTACACCTGAGTGGCTTGTGCTCGATGGACAACAGCGACTCACAACCTTATATCAGGTCTTGAAAAGTAAGAAAGCAACTAATACTCGATTAGAGACCAATCGAGATACAATTATCAAACGCTATTATTATCTAGATATTCGTAAATGTCTAGACTCTACTGCGGACAGATTGGAAGCAATCATATCTGTATCAGAGAAGAAACAGCTTACAACAAATATTGGTCGTGATGTAACGCTGGACTTATCCACAAGAGAGAAAGAATTTGAGAACCTGATGTTTCCCTTGAATATTACGTTTTCTCATAATGATACGGAAGATTGGCATTATGATATGGAAGACTATTACAAAGGTGATAGAGAGTATAGAAATTTATTCCGTGATTTCTCACAGCAGATTCTTCGCCCAATTTTAGAGTATAACATACCTATAATTCAGCTTGATAAAGAAACCCCGAAAGAAGCTGTCTGCCAGATTTTTGAGAATGTAAACACTGGTGGTGTACCTCTTACGGTTTTCGAACTCGTCACAGCTACATTTGCTGCTGAAGGACATGAATTGAGAAAAGATTGGGAGACCATTCGTCATATTTTTGCTCAAAAAGTAAATGGCGAGCTATTGAAAGAAATCACTGGCGCTAATTTTTTGGCAGCAATGACTCTGTTGGTATCATATTATAAAAGAGTGGTTTCAGGTGATGATGAGCGTGTGGCTGTAACATGTAAGAAAAAAGACATTCTTAGGCTTGAATTGAAAGATTATTTGAAGTATCATGACGCTTTGATTAAAGGTTTCTGTGATGCAGCTGATTTCTTAGTACATCAGGGGATTTTCCGTTCCAGAGATCTTCCATATTCGTCACAACTTATTCCACTTGCTGCAATCTTTGCATACGACAACGAAAATAAAAAAATGTTGCATCTTGGAAGCAAACAGGAATTATTGTCTCGTTGGTATTGGTGTGGCGTAATGGGTGAACTATATGGGGGTGCCAATGAAGCTAGATTTGCAACTGATATAATGGGCGTATTCCGTTGGATGGAAGGTGGTGAAATGCCAGAGACTGTATATCGTTCCAATATACAACCAACTCGTTTATTGACCATGCAGACTAGGAATAGTGCAGCGTACAAAGGTGTTATGGCACTTATCTTACAAGATTCACCACTTGATTTTATGACAGGTCATCGTATGGATATAGCATCTTACATTGATGAAGATGCTGATATTCATCATATATTCCCTCAAACTTATTGCGAGAAAAATAACCTTCCACGTATAAAATGGAATTCTGTCATTAATAAGACTCCAATTTATGCATCTTCCAATCGTTCAATAGGAGGACATGCACCAAGTACCTATATTGGAACTATGGCAAATAAGGGATTAAAACAAGTTGAGATACAGGAAGCTATAGAGTCACATAAGGTAAGTTATGCTCATCTTGCATTAGATGATTTCAATGCTTATTTCATAGATCGAGCAAAACAATTGCTTGACAGAATAGAGCAAGCGACAGGCAAATCTGTCTCAGGAAGAGATAGCGAAGAAACAATCCGTGAATTTGGTGTTGCTTTAATATAGATAGCAATCTGTAACAAACTAGAAAAATATGATTAATAAATAGCTGAAAATAAATGAACTGGAGATTTTGGAAGAAAATATGTGCAAATAATTCGATGGAGGATGATAAACAAGTATCATTAACTCCTGCTCTGCTTAATCGTGATAGTGAAAGTGATAAGAAGCAGTATAGGAGTGTTTTGAATCTTGCACGAAAACTAGAAGAGAAAGACATATTGAACATTGCTCTTACTGGTCCTTATGGATCCGGTAAGAGTTCCATTCTTCGCTCTTTGATGAAAGACTATCGTAAATACAAATATCTTTCAATATCTCTTGCTACTCTAAAGTCACCATTAGATGATAAAAAGAATAAAATAGATATTGATACGATGAATAATCGTATTGAATACAGCATTCTTCAACAACTTATTTATAAAGAAAAACAAGAGACGCTTTATAACTCCAGATTAAAAAGGATTTATCATAAATCAACTTGGGCTCAATATGCTTTATCTTTTGCAATAATATTTTATATTGTTGCCTTAATTATTGTATTTGAACCATCATTTTTGGAGGTGGATTGGATTTGCAATCGCTTAAGTAATCCAGTATTAAATAAATGGTCTGATATTTTTGCTCTATCATATATATTTGTTGCAACAATAATATTCGTTCAAAAGACTGTCAAATCATTGAGTAATAGTAAACTGAATAAGTTAAATCTAAAGAATGGAGAGATTGAATTAAAAGAAAACAAAGAAGATACATCCGTTTTCAATAAGCACATGGATGAGATTGTCTATTTCTTTGAGGTTACTGATTATAATGTTGTGATTATAGAAGATTTAGATAGATTTGATAATACGGATATTTTTCTTAAGTTAAGAGAGGTAAATCAACTCTTGAATCAGTCAAACTCTGTGGGGCGTAAAGTTACGTTCATTTATGCGGTTAAAGATGATATGTTTTTTGATGAAGAACGTACTAAATTCTTTGATTATATCACAACTGTAATCCCAATAATCAATTCTTCAAACTCGGCAGACAAACTGAAAGAGGAACTAGAGATAAAAGGCTATTCAGATCTTAATGTCGAGGTAATAGACAGTTTGGCTTTTTTCATTGACGATATGAGATTACTGAAGAATATTGTCAATGAATATGCCCAATATAGAGAAAAACTTGATGAGAAACTTGATCAAAACAAACTTCTTGCAATGATTGTATATAAAAACTACCATCCAAAAGATTTTGCTGATCTGCATAAAGGAAAGGGTGTTTTGTATGATTGTTTGCATAAGAAAAGTGAATTATTGGTTGAGCGCAATAGACAGATTGACGAGCGTATTAATGGAATAACTAAAAAACTTCAATCTTTAGAAGCGACACATGCCATACAAGAAAAAGAATTAAGGCTGATTTATATTGAAGGGTATCGTAGAAAATTATCAAAACAAAATGAAAATAATGCCTTTTTGTTTTTTGTCGAAAACAATTTTATACCTCTTGAAGATATCGCAGAAAATGAAACGTTATTTAATTCCTTTATATCGCAATCCTCATTTCGATATCAATGTTTTAAGAGGCATCAAACTAACACATATTATGGTGTTAGATATTATTATGATACATCTGAAGATAGTTGCAATATTCAATTCAGTCAAATAGAGAAAATAGTTAATTCTACCTTTACCTACCATGAGCGATTAGAAGCCTTGCGAGAAGGGGAAAAAAGATATCGTGAACAAATCAAGATACTAGAATTATCTCGTAATAATCATTATGCTACTCCAATACAAGAACTGTTGCTGGATGTTGATATGCAGACGCATAAAATTTTTAGTGAACTCAATGTCTCTAAAATGCTTGAAGTTTTCTTGAAAGAAGGACTTATAAATGAAGATTACTTTGATTATATATCTTTCTTTTTTGGTAAGTCAATTAATAAGCACGACCATGATTTTATCCTTGAATTAAAACTTCGGCATAGTTTGCCGTATGACTATCATATAGATAAAGTAGGGCAGTGCGTAAAAAACATTCCTGATAAATGTTACAACGATGTAAGTATATTGAATATTCAGGTGGTCGATTGTATTTGTCAGCATCTTGAAGAAGCAAATAACTCAAAACTTCATTCGATAGCACAAGTTATTATGCATAATAAAAAGTGGGACTTTTTGATTGACTTCTATAAATCAGTTGAAGATTCAAGCTCGCTTTTCAACCATTTGGGCAGTATCGTTGATGGATTATGGAAGATCTTCGTGAAACAGAATTCCGATGAATTATTCGAGTCTTGGTTACGATTCCTCGAATTGAACCATTCCACCAAAGAAAGTCGTAACTGGTTGAATAAACACTTCGCATTTATATCTCATAGAGTAGATCTCATAGGTTTTGATACAATCAAACAAATAGTGTCGAATGGAAAACTGATTTTTACAGATATAGATGCAGAGTCTAGGTGTTTGCTTGAGTATGTTGTAGAAAACAAAGCATATATGTTGACACCAGAAAATGTTGTATGCGCATTTGTTCATTATCGAAATGAGAGGGTGGAAACATTGGATAATTATCCTTTAAATGTTACAATACTGAGGAGCTGTAAATCAGCTAAATCTATATCAGATTATATAGATGAATGTTTTGACAATGCACTAAATAATGTATTTATTACAGATACGGCAAAAAAAGAGAGTGTGGGAATTATTCTTGAAATTATTAATTCTGAGGATATAACAGAGGACACAAAACGCAAATACCTTTCTGGGCAACAGAATAAAGTTTCTCTTTCCGATGTTAACAATATACAGTGGGAGTTCGCTATTGAAGTTGATATAGTTATACCAGCATGGCCTGAGATATATGCATTTTATGAGAGTCAGAATAATGTAATGATTTCCAGTTTGCGAATATTCATTACCAAACATATTGATGAATTAACAGATATATCTGAATTGGATGATACTCAGAAAGAACTACTGGCACACAGTGCTTTATTGACATCAGATTTTGAAATTTTGGTATACGATAAACTTGTCAAAATCTTTGATGGAGTTACATTTAAGGATGCGGATATTAACAGTGTAGATAACGCTCATTTTAAGTCGTTACTTTGTGCTGATATGCTTCCATATAGCACATATTATACGACAACAATTAGAGACAATCATAGTGATGTACTTACTTATTATGTAGATAAGTATTTGGATGAGTGTATTATAGAAATAGAGGAGTTGCCTACAGATATGAGGCTATACAAGCATCTTATGAAAAATCCAAGAGTAATCGGTGAAAAAGCTCTAAGTGTAGTTCAACATTTTCTTCCTCATATTGTGTGGGATAACGAATTGGCAAATATCACTCTTCCTGTGTTGAAAAACAATATTGAAAAATTTGATTATGACATAGAGAAGAACATTTTGGTCGCCTCTACTAATTTGCCAGAGCGATTGTCTTTTTTGATAGACTTGGTTGAAAAGTTTAGAGATGATTTTGACATTGTGACAGAATTAATAGAGTCTTTAGGCGATTCTTATCGAAGTATTACAGATAAATCAAAAAAGGCTACTATAGAAAATAATCACATGAATGAAATGCTTTTAGGGAAGCTAAAAACTATTGGATATATCTCATCATATAGAGAAGATGATGATAAACTTCGTGTAAGTCATAAACGTAATCACTAAATCAAATGCAAGAGAATAGAGGAATTTATAACTAAAGTTATGGAAAGAAAAGGGATTGTTTGATAACGAATAAAATAAAGTCTCAACCGATAGCATTCCTATCCGATTGAGACTTTTCGTTTATTTATCCCTGTCCGAAAACTTCTGTATAATTACAGCAATACCAATCCCCAAAACAACCATAAGAATACAACCAATAACAGCCTTCCAAATCAATCCGGAATGCAAAATCTCTGCATTAGCTACTATCATGCACACGAAAAAAGAAGATAGAGCAACTACAATGGTAATCAAAATGTAGAATGCCGTATCTGGGATGGGGATGGCATTGCTGGCTTTCTTTATTCTTCGCTCGGCTTCCTTACATTTGCTCTCAATCTGGCTGAGAAAATTGTATAGAAGGGTCGCACCGAATTCTACTGCTAACTTCTGTATTTCTTCAGAAATAATAGGTTTGCACTCATGTATAGAGTCGGATAGATTTTCAACTTCTGTTCTCAGCTTATATACGTTGTCATTCAGGCTGACAAGTTCCTTTGCGTTGATATCGAGTAACCGCTTTTCTTCCTCCAGATATTCATTCTTGGGAGTGGCTTTTATGGCTTCCGCTTCACTCATTTCCGCGGAAAAATCGAATTTCTTTTTCATGTTCGGTTTCATGGGCTTATCGTTTTAATCCTGTTTTCAGTTTCTTTCCTAACGAACGACTGGCGGCATGAGCGCATCTGCGAGCCCATTGCAAATTGTCTTCATCCTTGTCTCTCCACGGAAGGTCGCTTTGTGAGCCTCCACCACCTCCACCGGTTGTTACGTTGGGGGTATCTATCAGTCCGACAAATATAGCTACAGCCATATCGGTAAGTTCCTGACAGTTGGCAATA
>ERZ773115.2219-NODE-2219-length-15701-cov-31.546338_pt1 | contig 15701 bp, 17 predicted proteins | sample MGYA00511116_ERZ773115 | MGnify/ENA primary metagenome ERZ773115 (study PRJEB29015, sample SAMEA2737869) | human gut metagenome | biome: human gut; feature: human-associated habitat; material: faeces | place: China | collected 2012 ... | reverse complement strand
ATCTGCATTTCAAAGCTGCGCATACACTCGCCGATAGAGAAATTCCCGTCCTCGCCCAACAGCATCCGGTTGGAGAAAAGCACCTTTGCTTCCCCGCTGTCCACCTTGTTTTGGTTGTATGCCAGTGCGCCGAACATATTGCCGCCCGTGCTTATTTTGGCAACCATAGTTCCCTGCACTCGTTTGTCAGGTCGATAACCTGACGGTTCAACACAGCCAGTTCGGTGGTCGCTTTCTCCAGTTTATAGAGAAAAGCCAGTGCCTTTTTCTCCGAAAAGTTACTATTCAGAGCCTTTACCACTTGGTTGTAATTGACCGCAACCGCCCGGAACTGGGCATAAAATTCGGTCAGCCGGGCGCAATATTCTACTGCCGATTTGTCCACTTTCACCACCCGGAACGGCTCGCCGAACAGCCGGGCGGCGATGAAACGGGACTTGCTCGTGACGCCCGACTGCTCCCATTGCGAGAGGAAGCGGGCATTCTCCCGGTCGTTCAGGTAAAGGACATGGCGATGCTTCGCCGGGTCTGCGAGGGCGGGGCGACCGCCCTTGTTGGTTCTTCTTGTTTCCATGCTTCTTTGGATTAAAAAATTACGACTTCGGAGTGATTTTTACCCCCGCAAGGGGCAAGGCGTTTTCAGGCACGGAAAACGGTTTTGTATGCTACAAAACACACCTTGCTATTTTCTGACGAAAATCGAAATCCGTCACGGACGGATTGGGGTTAGCGTGGAACGGTAAGCCCAGCCATTCACCAGCCCTGTTTTACACCTGCGCCCCCTGCGGTTCGTTACTCCGCTGCAAAGTAACGGTGATTTATAATGCTGTAAAATAGGTGGTTGGTGGACAAAACGGGACAGCGCAGGACAAATCGGGACAAGGTTTTCAGGGGACGTTTTTTCTCCCTTTTTTTGCATCGGATTTCAATATTGAAAGCAAGATTGAAAGAAATATTCCAATCAGGAAAGAATGATTGAAAGCAGGATTTCAATAAAACATGATTGCAGGATTTCAATATTTCAAGAAAGAATGAAAGCAGGAAAACAAGATTGAAATAAAACAATCTTTCAATATTTCAAGATTGCAATATGGAATGAATGATTGAAAGCAATAAACAAATCTATCAACCAATAATGAACGGAAGCAATATGGAAAACGAGAAAACACCCCTTTATGTCGCCTTTTCCACCCAAAAGGGCGGGGTCGGCAAAACCACCTTTACCGTGCTGGCGGCGAGTTACCTATACTACCTCAAAGGCTACGATGTGGCGGTGGTCGATTGCGACTACCCGCAACACTCCATTGCCGGGATGCGCAAGCGGGATGCCGAGCAGGTCGGGGCGGATGAAGATTACAAGCGAATGGCGTATGAACAGTTCACCCGGCTGGGGAAGAAAGCCTACCCGGTACTGTGCAGTTCGCCTGAAAAGGCGATTGCAACGGCTGACGGATATATAGCCGCCGGACACGTGCCGGATATAGTGTTTTTCGACCTGCCCGGCACGGTGAACAGCGAGGGCGTGATAAACTCCCTTGCGGGCATGGACTACATTTTCACCCCCATTTCAGCCGACAAGGTGGTGCTGGAAAGCAGCCTGTCGTTCGCAATGGCTATCCAAAAGCTATTGGTGAGGAATGAAGCCTGCCGACTTGCCGGGCTGTACCTCTTTTGGAACATGGTGGACGGTAGGGAGAAAACAGACCTTTACACCGCCTACGACAAGACCATTAAGGAACTGGAACTGCCGCTGATGAAAACCTTTATCCCCGATACCAAACGCTACAAAAAGGAACTGGTGGCGGATAAAAAGGCGGTGTTCCGCTCCACGCTCTTTCCCGCCAGCCGCCCGCTGGTAAGGGGAAGCAACTTGGAAGAACTGATAACCGAAATAGTGTACTACATCAAATTAAAATGATATGGCAAAGCAAAGCGGCGGGATGCCGAAGATAGACGAGGATTTTATGCGGGAACTTATTTCGCAAGGTGTACCGAGTAAAGAAGATAATAAACCGAATGATGCACCACATACCAATCTTGCATCACAAGTCACCCAAGAGGAACAGCAGACGGAAACGGTGCAAGTAGAGAAACCGACACCCCGCAAGCGCAAGGGCGGTTCGGGCGACTACCGGGAAACCTACTTTCAGAAAGTGGAACTGGCAGACCGACAGCCCTTATACGTGAGCCGTACCACGCACGAGAAGCTGATGCGTATCGTGACGGTGATAGGCGGGCGCAAGGTGACGGTAAGCAGCTACGTGGAAAACATTCTGCTGCGGCACTTCGAGCAGTACCAAGACGAGATAAACACCCTGTACGAAAGCCACTTCCAAAAGCCTGTCTGACTATGGTAATCTATTGCATACTTACCGGGATTTTGGTGTACTATATCGCCCTATGGCTATGGTATCGCTACACGGACAGCCGGACATCACCGGGCAGAACGGATGATGCGCCACTCCCACGAAACGGGGTTTCGGGCTACACGCTGATAGGTGAAAGCCGATACAAGGGCGGACTAATCGGGACAGCGCAGGACAAATCGGGACACCTCCCGCAAGCGGCTGAAAATGATACTATTTTTGCGCTGCAGGCTGACGGACTGACGGAAGAAACGCCCGGTTACGAGAATGACGAACCCGACTACGAGGACGAGGAAATAGCCGGGTACATGGACGGTGACGATGATACCGGGCGGGCTACGGGCGTGAGCTTCGATGAACTGGGCGAAGCGGTACGCACGGCGAACGCCGACAACCCCACCGAAGCGGAGAAACGGCAAGCCGCCGGGACACTGGCAAGCATTGAGGGGACGAACCTCTACGATGCGGTGGTGGAGAACATCAACGGCGGGCTGGCAAAGGTGGCGGAACTGCTGGGACGCAACGAAGCGGAACTGGCTACGGCTGCTGTCCCTGCCGGAACTGGCGATACAAGCGAGGAACACGAAGCGTTCGACATGAACGATTTCCTATAATATAATAATGTATAAGCCTGACAGCATGAAACAACGGGATTACGGTTGATTGGCAACCTGAAAACAAACAGACAAACGGGACTATCCCCGACCACTAAAATTTCAAATTATTCACCAGCCGGGAAAGGCGGACTATCCACCCGCCGCCCGGCATTAAAAACAAATCACAATGAGAAAGAAAATCTTCTTGTCGGCGGCTATACTTGCCGCCGTGGTAAGTGCCTACGCACAAGGAAACGGGCAGGCGGGCATCACCGAAGCCACGAACCTAATCACTGGGTATTTCGACCCCGGAACAAAACTGGTGTACGCAATCGGGGCGGTCTGCGGCTTGATTGGCGGGGTAAAAGTATATAACAAGTTTTCAAGCGGCGACCCCGACACCTCAAAGACCGCCGCCAGTTGGTTCGGGGCGTGCATCTTCCTGATTGTCGCCGCCACTATCCTGCGTTCGTTCTTCCTCTAAAAAGGCGGCAATGTCTGAATATCCGGTAAACAGGGGTATCGGGAAGCCGGTGGAGTTCAAGGGGCTGAAAAGCCAGTACCTCTTTATCTTTTGCGGCGGCTTGCTCGCCGTCTTCGTGGTGTTCATCGTCCTGTTCATGGCAGGCGTGAACCAGTGGCTATGTATCGGTTTCATCGTGTCGGCTTCGCTGCTGCTCGTGTGGCAGACGTTCCGGCTCAACGCCAAGTACGGCACGCACGGGCTGATGAAAGCTGCCGCACGCAAAAGACACCCACGCTTCATTATCAGCCGAAAGGCGATACCCCGGCTGTTCAACTACAAAAGAAGAAAGGAAGAAAGAACATGAGGAATATGTTAAAGGCTACCACGCTGGAAAGGAAATTTCCCCTTTTGGCGGTGGAGAACGGCTGCATCATTTCAAAGGATGCGGACATAACGGTGGCTTTCAGGGTGGAACTGCCCGAACTGTTCACCGTCACCAGTGCCGAGTACGAAGCCATACATTCGGCGTGGTACAAGGCGGTCAAGGTGCTGCCCGACTACTCCATAGTACACAAGCAGGACTTCTTCATCAAGGAGAACTACCAGCCCGACACCGAAAGGGACGAGCTTAGTTTTTTAAGCCGCTCCTTTGAACGGCACTTCAATGAACGCCCGTTCCTGAACCATTACTGCTACCTGTTCCTGACAAAGACGACAAGGGAGAGAAGCCGCCGACAGAGCGACTTCTCCACCCTCTGCCGGGGCAGGATTGTACCGCAGGAGATAGCCGACAAGGAAGCGGCGGCAAAGTTCATCGAAGCGGTCGGGCAGTTTGAAAGGATTATGAACGACAGCGGTTTTGTCACCCTTACCCGGCTGGCGGCATCGGAAATCACCGGGCAGGACGGAAAGGCGGGCATCATCGAGAAATACTTCTCGCTCTCGCAAACCGACACTACTTGCCTGAAAGACATCGGGCTGTACCCGGAAGAAATGCGGGTCGGGGACGATATACTGTGCCTGCACACGCTTTCGGACGTGGAAGATTTGCCCGGAAAGGTCGGGACGGACTGCCGATTTGAGAAGCTGTCCACAGACAGAAGCGATTGCAGGTTAAGTTTTGCCGCCCCGGTGGGCGTACTGTTGTCGTGTAACCACGTCTATAACCAGTTCATCTTCATAGACGACCACGCCGAAAACCTGAAGAACTTCGAGCAGACCGCCCGGAACATGCAATCGCTCTCCCGTTACTCCCGTGCCAACCAAGTGAACAAGGAGTGGATAGACGAGTACCTGAACGAAGCGCACAGCAAGGGGCTTATCTCGGTACGCTGCCACTGCAACGTTATGGCATGGAGTGACGACCGGGAAGAACTCAAACGCATACGCAACGATGTGGGAAGCCAGCTTGCGCTAATGGAGTGCAAGCCACGCCACAACACGGTCGATACGCCCACGCTCTTTTGGGCGGGCATACCCGGCAACGAAGCCGACTTCCCCGCAGAGGAAAGTTTCTACACGTTCTTGGGGCAGGCTCTCTGCCTGTTCGTGGAAGAAACGAACTACAAGAGTTCGCTTTCGCCGTTCGGCATCAAAATGGTGGACAGGGTAAGCGGTCGCCCGCTGCACATCGACATATCGGATTTGCCCATGAAGAAAGGCATCACGACCAACAGAAACAAGTTCATACTTGGGCCGAGCGGGTCGGGTAAGTCCTTCTTCACCAACCACATGGTGCGCCAGTATTACGAGCAGGGTGCGCACGTGCTGCTGGTCGATACGGGTAACAGTTACTTGGGGCTGTCCCAGCTTATCCACAACCGCACGCACGGCGAGGACGGGATTTATTTCACCTACACCAACGAGAACCCGATAGCGTTCAACCCGTTCTATGTCGAGGACGGGGTATTTGACATCGAGAAAAAAGAGAGCATCAAGACCCTGATACTCACCCTGTGGAAGCGGGATGATGAAGCCCCCAAACGGTCGGAAGAAGTGGCGTTGTCCAATGCGGTAAGTGCCTATATCGAACTGATAGGCAAAGACCGTTCGGTAACGCCCTGCTTCAACACGTTCTACGAGTTTGTCCGGGATGATTACCGCCGACAGCTTGAACAGAAGAACGTCAGGGAAAAGGATTTTGACATTGACAATTTCCTGAACGTGCTTGAACCGTACTATCGTGGCGGTGAGTACGACTACCTGCTGAACTCCGACAAGGAACTGGATTTGCTGCATAAACGCTTCATTGTCTTTGAATTGGATAATATCAAAGACCACAAGATTTTATTCCCGGTAACGACTATCATCATCATGGAAGCCTTTATAAACAAAATGCGCAAGTTAAAGGGGATAAGGAAGTTAATACTAATCGAGGAAGCGTGGCTGCGACATGTAAGTCTTGTATATGATTGTTTAACATTCCATTCCACGCGCTGGAAATAGAACGATTAAACCTGTTGTTTCGTCAACAGTAGCCTATGGGAACGTGCGATAGTAAGCAATGAGGTCGTGCGATAGCAGAACCAACAATGAAGCCCTTCCGAAAGGAGAAGTCAGAACCGCGAGGGAACGACAACTGCCGTTAGTATCGAGTGGCAGGGGAGCTAGGCTGAATGGTATGAATAACGTAATGTGAACCGTTGATAAACGTCGTAACTTCGAATGAGCTGCTAATGATACTGGGCTCTAACCCAAAAGGGATGCAGTCGGATAACCTTCTCCATGCTAAGGTTACACGGACATAACGACTGCCGGCGGATAGACGGATTCTAACCCATTCGTTTGTCATATACAAGAAACATGGTAAACCCGTATTTCTCCTGTATAACAGCAGGTAAGCAAACCGTAAGGAAAGCCGAATGAAATGCGGGCAGAGGAATGTGGAAAAAGCGAATGCCATTCTGTAATGGAGCGGATAGAGGTTGAAACATCACCTCACACGAAAGTGGGCTGACTTCCGCAAGGTGACTTTTTACAAGAAACTTTTAGAACTTATTTAAAGGAGAAAAGCAAATGAACGAAAGTAAGACATCGTGTGCATCTACTGACCAAAAGTGGAGCACTTGGGAAAGCATAGACTGGAACAAGTGCGAAATAGCGGTTAATAAGCTACAAGCACGTATTGTAAAAGCTCAGAAAGCAGGCAAACACGGCAGGGTGAAAGCTTTGCAGTGGATGCTGACGCATTCGTTTTACGCTAAAGCTTTAGCGGTAAAACGTGTTACATCGAACAGAGGCAGTAAAACTGCGGGTGTTGATAAAGCTGTGTGGGCAACTTCCAACAGTAAATTCAAGGCCATCAGCGAGCTAAGAAGAAGAGGCTATACCCCTCAACCTCTAAGAAGGATACATATTAAAAAGAGTAACGGGAAGTTGCGTCCATTAGGGATTCCGACGATGAAAGACAGGGCAATGCAGGCATTGTATCTGCTCGCATTGGAACCTGTGTCAGAAACAACTGCTGACAGCAACTCCTACGGATTCCGTAAAGAGAGAAGTGCTGGCGATGCAAGAGAACAATGTTTTTGCGTCCTTGCCAAGACAGCTTCTCCCGAATGGATTTTAGAAGGAGACATCAAAGGTTGTTTTGACCATATCAGTCATGACTGGCTGTTGGAAAATATTCCAATGGATAAAGTCATGCTGAAAAAATGGCTCAAATGCGGTTTCGTTTTCAACAAGGAATTATTCCCTACGGAAGAAGGAACTCCACAGGGTGGAATTATCTCGCCAACTCTTGCCAATATGACATTGGACGGTCTGCAAGCAATGCTCGCAGAAAAGTATTATAGGAAATCCGTTAAGGGACAAGTATATTATCCAAAGGTTCACATGGTTCGATACGCGGATGATTTTATCATTACGGGAAGGACTAGGGAAGCATTGGAGGAAATAAAGCCGTTAGTGGAGAACTTCCTTGAAAGTCGGGGACTTACTCTATCAGAAGAAAAGACAAAGATAACCCATATTGAAGAGGGCTTTGATTTTCTCGGGTACAATATCCGTAAATACAATGGAATACTTCTAATAAAGCCGTCCAAAAAGAGTCTGAAGGGATTCATGGAGAAAATCAGAGGAATCATTGATTCCAATAAAGGTAGTAAACAGGAATCTCTTATAAGACTTTTGAATCCGGTAATAGTCGGTTGGGTGAATTACTACAAGAATTGCGTGGCTTCGGACACATTCAGAAAAGCTGATTACTTGATATTTGAAAAGCTATGGCAATGGGCCAAGAGACGACATCCCAAGAAAGGTAAATATTGGATTGCCAGCAGATACTTTACACGAATAAAGAATCGTAACTGGTGCTTTGTGGCGAACTTCAAAAGGGGTAAAGCGGATGATAAGATTGCCCTCAAAAGACTGTACGACACAAAAATCACCCGATACGTAAAAGTGAAAGGTGAAGCCAATCCTCTCGACCCTGAATGGAAAGAATATTTTGAAAAGCGCAAGACTTACAAGATGCTCAAGTCGCTTAATGGTAGAAAATCATTGCTGTATATGTGGGAAAAACAAAATCATTTATGCCCCATATGCGGAGAACCCATAGACAAAGAACACTCGTGGGGAACTAATGAAAGAATTGTCAATGGAAAGAAAGTTAATTTCTTGGTACATGACAGTTGCAGAAGAAAAGTCATTCAACTTAAATAGATGTAACAATGAGCTGGTTTCTATTAGATAGAAATTTAAAGTTGCTTGAGCCGTATGATTGGAAACTTTCACGTACGGTTCTTAGGGGGGAAAGGGGCAGTAATGCCCCCGACCTACCCGGCAAAGCGATTGCATCGGCGAACATGGCGGACTATATCCGCTACCTCTACAAAACAGTCCGTAAATATTTCGGGGAAGCGATTGTAGTCACGCAAGAGATTGAGGATATTATTTCTTCCCCTATCGTGAAAGAGAGTATCATCAATAACTCGGACTGCAAAATACTGTTAGACCAAAGAAAATATCTCAACAAGTTCGACAGCATACAGAACCTCTTGGGACTGACCGACAAGGAGCGTTCGCAGATATTGTCTATCAACATGGCGAACCACCCCGGACGGAAGTACAAGGAAGTTTTCTTCTCGCTGGGCGGCACACAATCGGCGGTATATGCCACGGAAGTTTCGTTGGAAGAATATTACACCTTCACAACAGAGGAAAGCGAGAAAATGGAACTGTTCGCTCTTGCCGAGAAGCTGGACGGCAACCTTGAACTGGCTATCAAGCGGCTTGCAGAAAGCAAAAGAAATCCCCAATCATCAACAACTTAAAAATTAGGAACATGAAATGGATTGACAATCTGATATACACGCTATTGTCCGCCTGCCTGCTGGCGGGCTGCGAGGACAGCGGAAGCAAGGAGCTGGAAAGGATGCAGGGCTATTGGGTACACGTCAGGGGACACCCGGCTTTCACACTCTCGGAAACGGGCGGCAGATACACCGTCACCCGGAAAGCGAATGTCAGGGGCAGAATACTGGAAACGGCTTACCCGGTAACAGAACGGAACGGCTGCCTGTTCATCGAAACGGGCTTCCGCATACAGTTCACCTATGACAAAAAGACCGACCGGATAACGCTCATGCCCGGCGGCGAATACAAACGAGTTACAAACCCTGAAAACAAAAGATAATGAAAAGAACAATTCTCCTTATGGCGGTGTGCCTTTGCTTCATCGGCAAGGCATCCGCACAGTGGGTGGTGTCAGACCCCGGCAACTTGGCGCAGGGCATCATCAACACCACCAAGCAGATAGTGCAGACTTCCACCACTGCCAAGAACACGCTGGACGGCTTCATGGAAGCGCAGAAGATTTTCCAGCAGGGTAAAAAATATTACGATGCGCTCAAAGCGGTACACGATGTTGTCAAGGGCGGCATCAAGGTGAAGAAGTCCATTGAGCTGGTGGCGGAAATATCCGAAATCTACGTGCGAAACTATCAGAACATGCTGGCAGACCCGAACTACACGCCGGATGAACTCACCGCCATTTCAGCCGGGTACGCCAAGCTGCTCTCCGAAAGTGCGGACGTGTTGCAGGACTTGAAGAATGTAGTGAACGTGACGGGCATGTCGCTGACGGATGCCGAAAGGCTGGCGGTAATCAACAACGCCTATAAAAGCCTGCTCAACTACCGCAACCTCGTGAACTACTACACCCGAAAGAACATATCCGTGTCCTACCTGCGGGCGAAGAAGAAGAACGACACCGACCGGGTGCTGGCTCTCTACGGCTCGGCGGATGAACGCTACTGGTAACATATAAATCGGTATGCCTATGTTATTAGCAGCGGTGGATTTTGACAACCTGCACCAAGTGTTGCGGGTGCTGTACGATGAAATGATGCCCTTGTGCAGCAACATGACGGGGGTAGCCAAAGGGATAGCCGGGCTGGGAGCTTTGTTCTATGTAGCCGCCAAAGTGTGGCAGTCGCTCGCACGTGCCGAACCCATAGACGTGTACCCGCTCCTGCGTCCCTTTGCGCTGGGGCTGTGCATCATGTTCTTTCCCACTTTCGTGCTGGGGACTATCAACACGGTATTGTCGCCAGTGGTAAAAGGGTGCAACCAGCTTATGGAAACGCAGACTTTCGACATGAACGAGTACCGGGCGCAGAAAGACCGACTGGAATATGAAGCCCTGATGCGAAGCCCAGAAACGGCTTACCTCGCATCGGACGAGGAATTTGACCGACAACTGGAAGAACTGGGCTGGTCGCCCTCCGACATGGTGACCATGACGGGCATGTACATGGACAGGACGGCTTATAATATAAAGAAGTCCGTCCGGGACTGGTTCAGGGAGTTATTGGAAATGCTCTTTCAGGCGGCGGGGCTGATTATAGACACGCTGCGCACGTTCTTCCTAATCGTGTTAAGCATACTGGGTCCGCTGGCGTTTGCGATTTCCGTCTATGACGGTTTCCAAAGCACGCTGACCCGGTGGATTTCACGCTATATCTCCATTTACCTGTGGCTGCCCGTGTCGGACTTGTTCAGCAGCGTGCTGGCACGCATACAAACCCTGATGCTCCAAAAAGACATCGAGCAGCTTTCAGACCCGAATTTCATTCCTGACGGGAGCAGCACCGTGTATATAATCTTTATGATTATCGGCATCGTGGGCTACTTCACCATTCCAACGGTGGCAAGCTGGATAGTGTCGGCTGGCGGTACGTCTGCCTATAACCGCAACGTGGCACGGGCTGGGTCAATCGCCGGGGCGGCGGTCGGTGCGGCAAGCGGGAAAGTAACCGGGAAACTACTCAAATAACCAACATCAATATTTAGTATATGGAATTTAAGTCATTAACGAACATCGAAACGAGTTTCCGGCAAATCCGGCTCTTTGCGCTGGTATTCATCTGCCTGTGCGCACTGGTGACGGGCTTTGCCGTGTGGAACTCGTACAGCTTCGCCGAAAAGCAGCGGCAGAAGATATACGTCCTCGACAACGGCAAAAGCCTGATGCTGGCACTCTCGCAGGACATGGCGCAGAACAGACCCGTGGAAGCGAAGTCGCACGTGCGGCGTTTCCACGAACTTTTCTTCACCTTATCACCCGAAAAGGGGGCTATCGAAAGCAACATCAAACGCTCGTTGTTTCTCGCCGACAAGACCGCTTTCAACTATTACAAGGACTTGGCGGAAAAGGGCTACTACAACCGGGTGATTTCCGGAAACGTCACGCAGACGGTGGAGATTGACAGCGTGAAGTGCGACTTCGACCAGTACCCCTACAAGGTGAACACGTATGCCCGCCAGTTGATTGTCCGGGAAAGCAGCCTGACGGTGCGAAGCCTTGTGACCTCGTGCCGGTTGCTTAACGCCACACGGAGCGACAACAACCCGCACGGCTTTATCATCGAAGCGTTCACCATTACCGAGAACAAGGATTTGCAGACCATTAAAAGATAGCCTTATGGAGAGAAAACGAAACCACATCGAAAAGGTGCGGGACTGGGCGGACGACCGCCTGCGCCGAATGTGCGGACGGATTACGCCGGGCAAAAGGCTGGCGGTTATCCTCGTGATGTTCTTCTTTTTCGGCGGCTTGTCTATCTACATCACCGTTTCATCAATCTACAATATCGGGAAACGGGACGGCAGGCGGCTGCAAATAGAACACATCAGGCAACTGCCGTTGCACGGCAACGACACAACCAAAAGTATCAACCCCTTAAACAGACCGCAATATGGAAGAAGTACAGAAGAATGAGAACGGCACGACCGTACCGCAGGCGGACGGGAAGCCGAAAAAGGAAGATAAACCCAAACGGGAACTTACCCCGCAGCAGGTGCAGCAGCGCAGGAAAATGATAGTCTTCCCGCTGATGTTCCTTGCCTTTGCCGGGTGCATGTACCTGATATTCGCACCCTCCGGCAAAGAGGACGTGAACGTGGAAAGCGTGGGCGGCTTCAACGCCGACATACCCCTGCCCGCAGAGGACGGGATTATAGCCGACAAGCAAAAGGCTTACGAGCAGGCGGTGACAAACCGCAAACAGCAGGACAAGATACAATCCTTGCAGGACTTCGGTTTCACGCTGGACGATGAAACGGAAGAACCGCAAGCGGAAATCAATCTGATGCCGGAAGAAGATCCGAAGCCACAAAGGGGCGGCGGTGCTTCTTCAAGGGCGGCTTACCGGGACATCAACCGCCAGTTAAGCACGTTCTACGAAACGCCCCCTGTGGACGAGGAAAAAGAGGAATTGAAACGGCAGGTGGCGGAACTGACCGACCGACTGAAACAGCAGCAGAACGCCACGCCTACGGCTGACGACCAAATGGCACTCTTGGAAAAGTCCTACGAGCTGGCGGCAAAGTACATGAACGGGCAGGACGGACAAAGGGGACAGATTGCCCAAATACCGACAGCCGGGCAGAACGGCGGCGGTATCGGCACTCCGGCTATTCCGGTGCAGGCTATCCGGGAAACGACCGTTTCGGGATTGCAGCAGCCCATGAGCGATGCCGACTTCATCCGGGCTTACAGCCAGCCACGAAACTACGGCTTCAACACGGCGGTAGGCACGGGGTACGCTATGGGAAAGAACACGGTAGCCGCCTGCATACACCAAGACCAAACGCTGGTGGACGGGCAGGCGGTGAAACTACGGCTGCTCGAACCCATGCAGGCGGGGAACATAGTCGTGCCGAAGAATACCCTCGTGGCGGGGACGGCAAAGGTGCAGGGCGAACGGCTCGACATACTGGTGTCCTCGATTGAGTACGCTGGCAACATCATCCCGGTGGAACTCGCCGTGTTCGACACGGACGGGCAAAAGGGGCTTTCCGTCCCGTCCTCTATGGAGCAGGAAGCGTTCAACGAAGCTATGGCGAATATCGGAAGCGGGCTGGGTACAAGCATTTCCTTTGCCCAAAGTGCCGGGCAGCAGGTGGCTATGGACGTGACAAGGGGATTGCTGCAAGGAACGTCCGGCTACCTCGCCAAGAAGTTCCGAACCGTGAAAGTGAAGCTGAAAGCAGGCTATAAAGTCATGCTTTACGCCAAACAACAATAACCATTTTATCAACCGTTAAAATTTCAATTGACAATGAAACAGATTTTTGGATTGTTCGCCCTCTTGCTGGGCGTGTGTGCGGCAAACGCACAAACCGCTGACACCGTGAAGTATGCGGCTGGCAACGACTTGTACCGGGGGATTACCCGGAAACTCCCGTACCGCCAAATGGTTACGCCCTACGGCGTGGAAGTGACCTTTGCCAAGACGGTGCATATCATCTTCCCCGCCGCCGTCCGCTATGTCGATTTGGGAAGCAACCACATCATAGCGGGCAAGGCGGACGGTGCGGAGAACGTAATCAGGGTGAAAGCCACGACAGAGGGCTTTCCGGGAGAAACGAACTTCTCCGTTATCTGCGAGGACGGCAGTTTCTTTTCGTTCAACGCCAAGTACGCCCGTGAACCGGAAATGCTCAACATCGAAATGAAGGACTTCTTGGAGAATGAAGATACGTCCGACTTCTCGCATACCCGGATGAACATCCATTTCCGGGAACTGGGGAATGAAAGCCCGCTATTAGTGAAGCTGATAATGCAGAGCATCTACAAGAACAATGACCGGAAAGTGCGCCACTTGGGTAGCAAGCGTTTCGGCATACAGTTCTTAATCAAGGGGATTTACACCTATAACGGGATGCTCTACGTGCACACGCAGACAAAGAACAGTTCCAACGTGCCTTTCGACACGGACTTCATCAAGTTTAAGATAACCGATAAGAAAGTGCCCAAACGCACGGCTATTCAGGAAACGGTACTGGATGCGGTACGCAGCTACAACGAGGTGATAGAGATTGCCGGGAAATCGACCGTGCGCACGGTGTACGCCCTGCCGAAGTTTACCATTCCTGACGACAAGCTGCTGGTCGTGGAACTCTACGAGAAGAACGGCGGGCGGCATCAGACCATACGGGTGGAAAACGCCGACATCGTGAACGCAGAAGTGATTGACGAACTAAAAATCAAATAGGGAATGAAAAGACACATCTTTATAATGATGCTCTTTGCGCTGTGCCTGACCTCGTTTCAGGCACACGCACAAAGATACCTGCCGGGCATGAAAGGCTTGCAGGTCACGGCGGGCATGACGGACGGGGTGCATTGGAACGCTGGCAGTGATTTCGCCTACCACATCGGGGCGGCGTACAGCGTTTACACCAAGAACGCCAACCGCTGGGTGATTGGCGGCGAATACCTGCACAAGAAGTATGACTACAAGGATATGCAGATACCCGTAGAACAGTTCACCGCAGAGGGCGGCTATTACCTGAAATTCCTATCGGACAGACGAAAGACCTTTTTCCTTTCATTGGGCTTGTCGGCTCTCGCCGGGTACGAAACAAGCAACCGAAGCGAAAAGCTGCTGCCGGACGGCTCTACCTTGCTGGATAAGGATTGCTTCATTTACGGCGGTGCGCTGACGCTGGAACTGGAAACCTACCTGACCGACCGGATAGCCTTGCTTGTCAGTGCAAGGGAACGGGCGTTGTTCGGCTCGGACATAGGCAAGTTCCACACGCAGGTATCTTTGGGACTGAAATTCATTATCAACTGACCGCTATATAATAATGTATATGAAGAATGTAATGTATAAAATCATCATGGGCTGCTACATCGTGGCCGCCCTCGTGCTTGTCACCGCCTGTAATGACAACTTGGATATTCAGCAGGCGTACCCGTTCAGCATCGAAACACTGCCAGTACCCAAAAGGCTGAAAGTCGGGGAAACCGCCGAAATACGCTGCCGACTGGTGCGTGGCGGCTATTACCAGCCGACTACCTATCAGATAAGGTATTTCCAGCCGGACGGCAAAGGAAAGCTGGAAATGGATAACGGCACGGTGTTCCTGCCCAACGACCTTTACCCGCTGGAGAAAGAAACGTTCAGGCTCTACTACACCTCGGCATCAACCGACCAGCAGACGATTGACATTTATATCATCGACAGCTTCGGGCAGATGCAGCAACTTACACTATCATTCAATAATGACAACAGCGAAGAAGGAACGGAAACAATAACCCCCTAATAACAAAACGACATGGTAAAAATAGAATTGGATATAGAAGGCATCTCGTGGTACATAGAAACCACGTTGGAAACAGATACAGTTCCGGCAGTAGGTGACATCATCATTGTGGACAAGGACTGTATTTCCGAACGTGACAGTGCTGAATTATGGAAAACGCCGTCCAATCAGGTTTTCAAATGGGCGGACGAAGAAGATGATGCGCCCGTAATGGTATGGTTCGATTGCGAAACGGAAATGCTTGTCACTAAACGGACATGGAAATATGACATCGAGGAAGAAGAAACCGTGTGCATACTTGGTGTAAAATTTATTCACTATGAGGATTTATAGTTGCGACATCCGTTTTTATCATCCTCTTGGGAAACCGGGTATGGAATGATACGCAAAGCGTAAATATCGGGCAGACAGCCCGCCGGGAAGCATCGGCGGGCTGTTTCCATGATAGGGAAAACGAAAGGCTTCTTTGTTACTTTCTTCACCCGCTGGCAGGCTCACGGAAGAAAGTAACGGCGGCAAGCAGCCGCCGTCCTCTATCAACTGGTTTTAAGGCTCTTTATGGACGTGTATTTCTCTAACCACACCTTTACCTGCTCCATGTTATATTCGCCCGTGATGATTGCCGTATGGTCGTCTATGGCTACAAACCGGACACTTTCATAGCTGTTTACCCAGCCTTGCAGGGAACAGACGCCCCACGTGTCCACATCTTCAAAA
>ERZ773115.2204-NODE-2204-length-15788-cov-3.451281_pt1 | contig 15788 bp, 14 predicted proteins | sample MGYA00511116_ERZ773115 | MGnify/ENA primary metagenome ERZ773115 (study PRJEB29015, sample SAMEA2737869) | human gut metagenome | biome: human gut; feature: human-associated habitat; material: faeces | place: China | collected 2012 ... | reverse complement strand
AAACCAAGACGGGTCAAGAACATCTTCATCTGCATGATGGTGGTATTTTGCGCTTCATCGAGGATGACAAAGGCATCGTCCAAGGTCCGCCCCCGCATATAAGCCAAAGGCGCAATCTCGATAATCTCCCGCTCCATCATCCGAGTGGTTTGGTCTTTCCCTAAAATCTGGTAAAGAGCATCATAGACCGGTCGTAGATAAGGGTCCACTTTTTCTTTGAGATCCCCTGGTAGGAAACCAAGGCTCTCTCCAGCTTCTACAGCAGGACGGGTCAAAATGATCCGCTTGACCTGACCACGCTTGAGGGCAGTCACGGCCAAGGTCACTGCTAGGAAGGTTTTCCCAGTCCCCGCTGGTCCAATCCCAAAAGTGACATCATGGTTCTTGACACTATCGACATAGATCTTTTGACCAAGCGTTTTAACCCGAATGGGCTTGCCGTAACTATCCTTGATAATCTCTTCTTCATAGAGAGCGATGAACTTATCCAATTCCCCATTTCTCACCATGGTAATGGCGGTCACCACATCTGGCGTACCAATGGTCATACCACGGTTAACGAGGACCAAAAGAGCCTGGATGACTTGACGAACCTGCTCGCAGGTTTCTTCTTCCCCAATGATTTGGACGATTTCTGTCCGGGCATGAATAGTTACCCCAAATTCTTGCTCCATCAAACGGAGATGGCGTTCGTTAGATCCAAACAAATGAAAGAGATCGTCTGGATGCGTTAATGTAATTTCAACTGAATGTTCTTGCAAATAAAGAACCTCTCTACCTGTGTTTTTCTATTATTATAACAAAGAGGCCGAGAAAAAACCATCCTCGACCTGTCCTTTTCTAGTGGGCTTGGTATTCTTCCCAAATCGCATCAAAATCGCCAAGATTAAAGGAAAAGCTGGCTTGCTCTTCTAGATAGCGACTAACCTCGTCGAAGTCATCTGTATGCTTGGGAAAAGCAGACTCATGAAATGCAAGATCTGCTAGAATGGCTTTAGGAGCATTGCTTTTAGGATTGCGCTCCGTCATCAGCCAAGTATAAAACGATTTTCGCATAAGCCTCCTCTTAGATTAACTCTGTTCCAAACTGGTCTTGCTTGATTTTTTTGGCCTTCATCAAGCCACCCAAAGCCTTTTTGAACTGGCCTTTTGAAATCCCAAAAGTCGCCTTGATCTCTTCTGGAGATGACTTATCATTCAAGGTCATAAAGCCTCCATTGGCTTCCAAATAGGTTAAAATCATTTGTGCATCGTTTTCCAACATCTCAAAGGAGCGTGGCTTCAAAGATAGATTCAAGGTCCGATCCACCTCACGAAAACCGATGACGCGAGCATTTACGACCTCTCCCAAACGAGGTTCTGCATAGCGCTCACTTGGGTGGATAAAGCCCAGCATATTGTTCTCTGGAAGGTAAACAAAGGTTCCAGACAATTTCAAGCGGTAGACAATGGCTGGCCAGTTTTGGTTTTGCATATTGTTGTAGGCTGGACGAGCCAAACGCTGGAAATCTTCCTGGTAGGCTAAGATCCCCCAAATCCGATCTTTCTTATCGACTTCTAAGCGAATATAGAGACGATCGCCCTTTTTAGGCCATAGATCTTTAATCTCCGGTAGGATATCTAATGAGACAACAATCTGCTTATCTGGAAGCCCTGTATCCACGAAGACTCCCAAATCCTTGCGAACTTCCGTGACCGTTCCCCAGCCAAAGCTTTCTTGAGTTGCAGTGACTTCAAGTGTCGTGAGTCGGAGCTTTTGCTTCATATCTGTATAGGCAAAGCCCTTGACACTTTCTCCAACTTGATGCGGGCCTTCAGCCTTGTCAAGCGCGTAGGTCTGGCCATCTTTTTGAACAAAATAGAAGTGATCATTTTCATCAATGACCATTCCCATGATGTAACTTGCTAGATTCGTATTCATGTTTCCTTCTTTCCTCTTGCCTCTTCACAAGAATAATGGAAATAAAACCCAGCCAGCAGTGCCAACTGAGTCTTTCTTTCCTGTAATGGTTGGGATGGATTAAACTTCCATCAATTCTTTTTCTTTGTGAGCTGTCATTTCATCTACATGCTTAACAGCATCATCCGTAACTTTTTGGATCTCTTTTTCAAGACCTTTCAATTCATCTTCTGTGATTTCTTTTGCTTTTTCTTGTTTCTTCGCTTCATCCATAGCATCACGACGGATGTTACGGATCGCTACTTTAGCATTTTCACCAACTTTTTTCACTTCTTTTGCTAAGTCACGACGAGTTTCTTCTGTCAAAGCTGGGATGACCAAGCGGATAACAGATCCATCGTTGGCTGGAGTGATTCCAAGGTCAGAAGCATTGATGCTGTGCTCGATGTCTTTCAAAGATGATTTATCAAATGGTGTGATCAACAAGACACGCGCTTCTGGAATCGTGATAGATGCCAATTGGTTCAATGGTGTTTCTACTCCGTAGTATTCTACAAAAATACGATCCAAAAGACTTGCATTTGCACGTCCAGCGCGGATGCTACCAAATTCACGTCCCAAACTTTGGTGAGACTGAGTCATTCTTTCTTTTGCTTTTTCTACGATTGGGTTTGCCATAATCTTCCTCTATTTTCTATTATTTTTCTACGTTATTTGATACGGTTGTACCGATATTTTCACCAAAGACAACGCGTTTGATATTGCCTGGTTCATTCATATTAAAGACAACCAAATCAATGTCGTTGTCCATGGAGAGAGTAGAGGCTGTTGAGTCCATGATGCGAAGACCTTTGTTGATCACATCACGGTGAGTCAATTCCTCAAATTTCACAGCTGAAGCATCTTTTTTCGGATCGGCATTGTAAACACCATCGACCCCATTTTTAGCCATGAGAATGGCATCTGCTTCAATCTCAGCTGCACGAAGGGCTGCGGTCGTATCTGTTGAGAAGTAAGGAGAACCGATCCCTGCACCAAAGATCACGATCCGATCTTTTTCAAGGTGACGAAGGGCACGACCACGGATATATGGTTCTGCAACTTGTTGCATAGCAATCGCAGTTTGAACACGGGTATCCACGCCAACTTGTTGAAGCGAATCAGCCATCACAAGGGCGTTCATGACAGTCCCAAGCATCCCTGTGTAGTCTGCTTGGACACGATCCATCCCTGCTTCTGCAGCAGGTTCTCCACGCCAAAGGTTTCCCCCTCCAATCACCAAGGCAATTTCAATTCCAAGTTCGTGAACTTCCTTGATTTCTTGAGCCATATTTTGGACAGTTTTGATATCGATTCCGACACCACGTTCGCCAGCAAGGGCTTCACCAGATAGCTTGATTAAGATACGTTTATACTTAGGTTCTACCATTTTCTCTCTCCTTTTTTGATCTGTATTATTTTACCATAAATTACGTTTTTTATATAGTCATATCCATCAAAATTTTCTTTTTTCCATCCGATTAGTTTTACCAACTGTAGCAAATAAAAATTGAGTACAAAAAAAGCTACCCGAAGGCAGCTTTTCATTTCAATTAAAGTGAGTTAACGTCCACTTTGATACCAGGACCTTGAGTTGTAGTCAAAGTCAAGCTAGTTACGTAAGTACCTTTAGCTGTAGCTGGTTTTGCTTTTTGGATTGTGTCGTTGAAAGCTTTAAAGTTTTCAACCAATTTAGTATCATCGAATGAAACTTTACCGATGATCGCTTGAACGATACCTGCTTTATCAGCACGGTAAGTGATTTTACCACCTTTAGACTCTTCAACTGCTTTAGCAACGTCCATAGTTACAGTACCAGTTTTAGGGTTTGGCATCAAGTTACGTGGTCCAAGGACACGTCCAAGACGACCAACGATTGCCATCATGTCTGGTGTTGCAACAACAACGTCAAAGTCAAGCCATCCACCGTTGATTTTAGCAACGAGTTCGTCTTCACCAACGAAGTCAGCACCTGCTGCTTTAGCTTCTTCAGCTTTAGCACCACGAGCAAATACAAGAACGCGTTGAGTTTTACCAGTACCGTTTGGCAATACCATTGCTCCACGGATTTGTTGGTCAGCTTTCTTAACGTCGATGTTAAGGTTGTATGATACTTCAACAGTAGCATCAAATTTTGCGAAGTTAGTTTCTTGTGCAAGAGCTACAGCTTCTTCTACGCTGTAAGCTTTTGTGCTGTCGATTTTCTCAAGAGCAGCACGCATTTGTTTGCTTTTTTTAGCCATGTTAATTATTTCTCCTTGTGTAATGTGGTCATAACGACTTTCATCTTCCACGTCACTCAGCGAAGTGAGACGACGTCTGTGGTTTTCTTGTTAACTGAATTAGTCAGTAACAGTGAATCCCATTGAACGTGCAGTACCTTCGATCATACGCATAGCTGATTCGATGTTTGCAGCGTTCAAGTCAGGCATTTTAGTTTCAGCAATTTCTTGTACTTGTGCACGAGTCACTGAAGCAACTTTAACTGAGTTTGGAGTACCTGAACCTTTTTCAACACCTGCAGCTTTTTTCAAAAGAACAGCAGCTGGTGGTGTTTTAGTGATGAAATCAAATGATTTATCTTCATACACAGAGATAACAACTGGGATAATCATACCAGCTTGATCAGCTGTACGAGCGTTAAACTCTTTAGTGAATCCCATGATGTTGATTCCGGCTTGACCAAGAGCTGGTCCAACTGGTGGAGCTGGAGTCGCTTTACCAGCAGGAATCTGAAGTTTTACGATGTTTTCGACTTTTTTAGCCATTTTGTAATTTCCTCCTATTGTGGTTTTGGCGGTAAGTAAGTTTTGTTACCTCCCACAAGTATGTTTTTACATACCTTATCTATTATACAGAAATTCTTTTTAGATGCAAGAATTTCTTATTAAGTTTAGGAAAAAATTTACATAAAGGCCTTTTCGAGGTAAAATAGACTTATGATTCTATATAAATTTTTTGCTATAGCATTTTTGATTCTAACACCTATCTTTGCTTTTATTATCCACCGTTTCTTCAGTTTAAAATACCTCGGGCTTAATTTTGCTGACCTTACCTTCCCACTTTATTTTATTGAGGTGGTTGCTGTGTCAGCCCGTTTCTTTACCCATAGCTTTTTGCCTTACATCACCATTTTATTATCCTTGGCGGCTATCATTATCACGATTCAGATGCTAAGAAAAACACAATCTTTCAAGTTTAAACGTTTTCTTAAGTTGTTCTGGCGTATCAGCTTTTTTATCACCAGTCTTTTCTATTTGGGGACCGTGATTCTCATTTTTATTGTTTCTTAAAAACTAGATTAACTCAGCAGATTTATTGTGTGCTGAGTTTTTTATGTCAAAACATGAAAAAAGCAGGCAACCATGCCTGCTTAACTTTTCGGTATTAGGGTTGAACTTGAGTCATTCGGCCAGTATCTACATCATAAACCGCACCGGAGATGATAACATCCTCAGGGATAAGCGGTGACTGACGAAGAATCGCCATATCTTCACGAACACTCTCTTCTACATCTGTGAATGGAAGAAAATCTTGATCAGACACATCAACACCAAGTTCCTTATTGAGATAGGCGGTAAACTCATCGTTCTTAAAGGTCTGAGCACCACAATCTGTATGGTGAAGAACTACGATTTCACGTGTCCCCATCTGTTGTTGAGAAATGACCAAAGAACGAATCATATCTTCCGTCACACGACCACCCGCATTACGCAAAATATGAGCGTCACCTAGTGCCAACCCCAAGGCCTGAGCAACGTGAAGGCGTGAATCCATACAAGTCACAATAGCCACCTTAGTCTTTGGTTTCAAGGGAAGATGGGCTGTCCCGTGGAGGTCAACATAGGCTTTGTTGGCATTGAGAAAGTTTTCAAAATAAGACATAATAACTCACTTTCTAATGAAGAAAATAATTTGACTATCAAATTATTTAAACACTATCTTATCATCTTTTTATTAACTTGTCAGCTATTGAGTTCGCAACATAAAAAAGGAGAATAAATGCTAACAAGCATCCATCCTCCTTCAATTTATATTATGAACGTTTTGGTAAGTATCTATTAAGCAAGCCTGCAAAGGTTTGAAGATTGAGACTTTGAACATAAATTTCACCTGTTCCTCTAAAGGTATTAACAACACCCTCTCCTGTCCCAATAGACTGCCAGAAACCATTTTCCAGGTGAATATTATAATCAAGTGTCTGACTCCAGGCAACGACATGAGCATTATCAATAGTCACTTCTTGATTGTTTAGCTCAATTTTTTTAATAGAGCCGTAAGCATTTGCCAAGAGAGTTCCTTGGCCTTGGGTAGTCATTACAAAGAAACCACCCTGACCACCAAAAAGAGCCTTACCAACAGACTGGAGCTCCATTGTATAGTAAGCTGTGCCATCAAGTGCTAGAAAGGCACCGTCGTTTAGTCGGTACTGTTTTTCACCTAAATAAAGTGGAATCACTTGACCTGGAGAATCAGGGGCCAAGGCTATATAGCCGTTATTGGACTGCGAGACAACCTGAGTAATAAAGCTACTTTCGCCCGAAACCATTGAACGCCCAACAGCCTTTACAAAGCGACCTAGACCTGATCCGCTGGCATTTAATTTGGTACTCAGTGTCACATTAGGTGTGTGGTATACCATGCTGCCACGCTGGATAAAGACTGTTTCACCTTGATTGAGAGATAACTCTACTAAAGGGAATTGCATGTTGCTGTCTGTGAAAAATTGCATAATAAATACCTCCCTATTCTTAAGAAAAGTATAACATCGAACAGGTGTTTTTGCAAGCGCTTCCAAATTCTGGCTTCGAGGCATTCTTTTAAGAAAAGACTTTTTTGAGTACTTCTCCTACCGTCGTGACCCCAATGACCTGAATACCTTCTGGAATCTTCATCCCATGAAGGGAATTCTTTGGAGCATAAATCTTAGTAAAACCTAATTTAGCAGCTTCATTAATACGCTGTTCAATGCGAGTTACTCGGCGAATCTCTCCAGTCAACCCAATTTCTCCTATAAAAGCTTCTTGTGGATTGGTTGGAAGCTCCTTGTAACTAGAAGCAATCGCAACGGCTACAGCAAGGTCAATAGCTGGCTCGTCTAATTTGACACCACCAGCTGATTTGAGATATGCATCTTGATTTTGGAGAAGAAGGCCACAACGTTTCTCTAAAACAGCCATAATGAGGCTGACGCGGTTAAAGTCTAGTCCCGTCGTTGTTCGCTTAGCATTACCAAAGACGGTCGGTGTCACCAAAGCTTGAACTTCAGCTAAAATAGGTCTGCTACCTTCCATTGTCACAACAATGGCAGAACCTGTGGCACCGTCTAGGCGTTCCTCTAAGAAAACCTGGCTAGGATTTAGCACCTCTACCAAACCACCAGACTGCATCTCAAAAATCCCAATCTCATTGGTTGAACCAAAACGGTTTTTGACTGCTCGTAAAATACGGAAGGTATGATGACGTTCCCCCTCAAAATAAAGCACAGTATCCACCATGTGTTCCAACATACGTGGCCCAGCCAGTTGTCCCTCCTTGGTCACATGTCCAACAATAAATGTGGCAATGTTATTGGTTTTGGCAATCTGCATAAGTTCAGCAGTGACTTCACGAACCTGAGAAACAGAACCTTGAACGCCAGAAATCTCTGGACTCATGATGGTCTGAATAGAGTCGATAATGAGGAAATCAGGTTTGATGGCCTCTACTTGACTGCGAACCGCTTGCATATTGGTCTCAGCATAAAGATAAAATTCGTTATCAATGTCACCTAAACGTTCGCTCCGCAATTTGATTTGCTCGGCAGATTCTTCTCCAGATACATAGAGGACTGTACCCTTGTTAGCCAGTTGCGTTGACACCTGTAAGAGGAGGGTTGATTTCCCTATCCCTGGATCTCCTCCAATAAGAACCAGACTGCCCGGAACCACACCGCCACCTAAAACACGGTTAAACTCGTCCATATCAGTCTTTATGCGGGCATAATTGATTGAGGATACTTCTTTTAATTTAGTTGGTTTAGACTTTTCACCCGTCAAACTGACACGGGCATTTTTTACCTCCTGCACCTCAACCTCTTCTTCAAAAGAGGACCAAGAAGAACAGTTAGGACAGCGCCCTAGATATTTGGGTGAATTGTAGCCACATTCTCGACAAACAAAAGTTGATTTTTTCTTTGCTATGATGATTCTCCTTCTACGATTACTCCGACAGAATGCCACTTATGCAATGTTTTTTTAAATTTCTTCTGGTTAGCAACTCCGACAGCGGACAAATCGACAGAAACCTGATAATTCTCCCTGACAGCTGCCAAAATGGAAGCCTTGACACAGCCATTGCCATCTACCCCTATAAACTCTAAGCTTTTAGCAGCATTCCCCTCTAAAAAATCTTTTAAATCTGGATTAGTAAAGCAAGAAGCCCGACGCTTCTCAAAGATACGAGAAGATACAAGCAGCAAGCCGGTCGCAAATTTCTTCTTTCTATCTTTTCTCTCCCAGAAAAAACGATTGAGAATATAGATAACCCGGTCGCTGGGATAGCTAGCAATTTTGTCATTTACAGCTGCAGTCAGTTCTTCATGATATGCTTTTCCTACAGCAACATAATCTGACTGCATGTCTACAACTAATAAATAGTCTGCCATTTTATTCCTCTATTTCCCTGTCGAACCAAATCCACCAGTACGCACGCCGTCTGCTTCATCTCCATCGGCAATCAAGAATGGTGCAAAGACAGCCTGAACCACACGTTCTCCAACTTCAAGAACAACTTCCTGGTCGGTAATATTTTTCATCTGAGCAAAGATATGGCCTTCATTTCCTGGATTGCCATAGTAGTCTCCATCAATGACCCCCACAGAGTTGATCAAGACCAGGCCTTTTTTGCGAGGGTTGGACGAGCGATCGTAAAGATAAAGCACTTCACCCGCTTGCATATAGGCCTTGACCCCAGTTGGCACGAGGACGATTTCCCCTGGAGCAATCACCGTGCGCTCTGCCACCTTTAAGTCGTAACCAGCCGCGTGGGCCGTTTCCCGTTTTGGCAGTAAGTCCTGATTGGTATAGCTTGATACAAGCTCAAATCCGCGAATTTTTGTCATCATAATTCCTCTTTTATCTAAATAGTTTCCATCTCTTCTATTATACCATCACTTTGCCCTAGCGTCTCCCCTATACTACTATTCGTATTTTTTGAGTAAAAACCTCCTTTTTCACCTTCATTATTTGTAAATTATATGATACTTTCATGGTTGTTTTCTAAAAGAAAGTGAAAGTTAATGAAACAGCTTAAAAACACCTAATTTCACCGATTTTAGCTTGAAGCCAATTATTATTTTTGCTATAATTCCCTGTGTAGGGAATAATTTTAAAAGTAAAATATTTTACCCTATAAAATTATTTAATGGAGGTCGTGTCTCAGCACTCAATTCTAATTACCAACAGATAGGATTTGAAAGGTCCATATCGTTAAAAGTAATCAGGTATTGATGATTAGGCACTAATTTTTTTATGAAAAGGGAAGATAAGATGAAGAATAGGAATATCAAAATTTTCTCATTTGTCCTTTGTTTAGTGGCCATGCTTTTCGCTTTAGGTCTGAATCGCACTTCAGCAGAAACTCCTGGAGTGACAGTAAGCGGAAAATTGGTCGATACAATCAAAAATATCAAAGTTACCAATAATGAAGGTGGCAACCTTGATTGGGAATTAGGACAATGGGCAACATTTCGTATCAATGCTGATTTCGACTTAGCTGGTAAGAATGTCAAAAAAGGTGATACGACTGATCTCACCGTTCCAGATGCTTTGATCATTACGTCGCAAAGTTTTGAAATTCGTGATGTCAATACGAATGAGGTCATTGCCCACGCAACGGTTGACAAAGACAATAAGAAATTGTCATTGACTTACACTGACTATGTCGAAAAACACTCAGATACCCAGGGATCCTTCTTCTTCTATGCGCGGATCGACTTTAAGAAACACCCTCAACAAGGGGAAGTCCCTGTTGAAATTACCGTCAATGGAGAAACCAAGATCGGCGGGAAGGTTACCTTTAAAGGAGTCGGAGACGGTAACCCAACTCCATTATCAAAAACTAGTTGGGTGAATGACAACGACCATAAAACAGTCACCTATACTATTTCTGTTAATAAAAGTAAACAAAATATCAAAGAAGTCACTATTGAAGATCATTTGAGATTTACAAATGCTTCCTATGTAAAAGACAGCATCAAAGTCATCAAAGGGAAGTTCTCATTTGAAGCAGGTGAATGGGTCTTTTCAAATCGTGTTGATGTAACGGATCAACACCCTGTTACCATCAGTGAAGATGGTCAATCTTTTGTTGTCAATCTGGGGGACATTAGCGAAAACGATCAATATCGGATTGATTATGATGTTCGCTTAAATTACGAGCCTGTAGACGGGGAACTTCTTAAAAACGATGCTACCCTTAAAGGAAAGCAGTTTGAAACAAAAGATGTGACAAACACAGCCGCTGTCCAAGTCGCAGGAGGATCTGGTGTCGGTTATGTCTTTACAATTCATGTCCACAAGGTAAACGATGAAAGTCAGCCACTTGCTGGAGCTAAGTTTAAAATCGTTCGTCAAGCCAACAACCAAGTGATTGGGGAATACGTTACAGATGAGAACGGAGATATTACGGTTAATGCGCTCTTAAAAGATAAATACATCTTAACAGAAACCGAGGCCCCTGCGGGTTATACGATCAAGGAGGCTGACACCGTCGTAAATGCTGAAGATTTTGGTAAGGATCATAAGGTTACGAAGACGATCGTCAATCCAAAAGAACAGACAACGACTACGACAACCACTACAACTACTACTACGACAACAACCTCTACAACGACTCAAGAGCCGACAACAACTACTACGACGACTCAAGAGCCAACAACGACTACGACAACAACTGAGGAACCTACACCTACTACCACTACAACAACTCCAGAGTCAACAACAACTTCAACAACAACTGAAGAACCTACAACAACGACTACGACGACTCAAGAGCCAACAACTACAACAACGACGACAGAAGGTCCAAAACCTACGCCGACTACGACAACAACTACAACGACGACTACAACCACGTCTGAAAAACCAGTGCCGACTCCAACGACCACTACGACAACAACTCCAGAAGGGCCAACAACGAATACGACCAAACCTGGTAACCCAGGTGATTCTGGCACCACAACTTCAAACGGAGGTCGCAAGACATTCCTGCCAAAAACAGGTGAAGCAGTCGCTACTGGTGTCATCTTGATCGGTGTTGCTATCCTATCAGGAGCCGTCATCTTGAAACGCAAGATTTCTAATAACTAATCGTTTGCATTGCGGATCATATAAAAAAGGATCGCATCCCATTGGATGCGATCCTTTTTTGTGTTGATCACAGTTTTTGATACTCTCACACCTTATTGTCCTTCATTACTTCTGCTTCGTCTCATTTGAATGACGAGGTAAGCAACGGAAACAATAGATAGCAAGGCACCCAGGATCACTCCTTTTTGTCTAAAGACGAATTCAACCTTATGATTTCCCTTTGAGATTGGGAAGGATAAGAATGCATTCCATGCTTTTTCAGTTTTGACAAACTTCCCATCCACTTTCACTTTCCAGCCATCGCTGTATGGAATGGAAGTCATCATATAGTTACTATCATCTGTAATAGACACATCACCAACAATATGGGTATTTGAAAACTTGGTTACATGTAAACCTTGTTTCTTACGGTTTTCTAATACCTGTTGAATTTGATCAACGTCAGCGCGATAAACACCTGCATTGCTCATATCGATGTGATCTGTTCTAAATCTAAATTCAATAACAGTTTCTTGGTTTTCAGTTTGATCTGTCAACTGCCAAATTTGTCTTTGCGTGAAAATTTTAGCATTGAGCAACCATTTATTATTGAGTAAAACCGAGTAATCTTGGTTTTGGATCAAAGATACAGGAGTAAAGAAATAATAGGTGTAATTGGTACGTGGAGTGACCTTATAACGAATAATGGCATCTTTTGACGAATCCGCTCTCTTATAGATGGCTTCTCCCGTTTCCTTATTGACCTTTTCTTCAATCACATTTTCGGTCTCGATCGAGCTGAACGCCAAGGGTTTAAAGTACTCAACGGTATCATTATTGGCCTTTTGATGTCCCTCCATGGAGTTCAAAATAATATTCTGGTTGGCAAAGGCATTATTGGCACCAAATTGAATATTCCTTACCAGACTGTTCGTCCCGTATGCAAGTGGGAAGGAATTTGGATTCTTATAGACGACATAACGCTTGTCCTCATAGACCTTGTCTGTGAAATAGCGATGCAGATCAAAGCGGTCTGTAAATCGATAAAAGTACATCTTATCTGGATGGGCTTCAATCTCTTTGGGATCAAAATCCTTGGCACTCATAAAGTAACGAACACCATATAAAGCATCTGTCAAAGGTGTCCCATTTGAATATTGAGTCGCCGCATTGACACCCAGATCTCCCATGAAAGCAAAGTGATCCATGGTGCTACGTTCCAAACTTGAGCTAAAGGTACTTAAGCCTGGATAGGACACCAAAGAAGGAACTGTTCTGGAATAGGCAAAATCTGTGGCAATCCGATAGAATTTTTGATCTGCATTTTCTTGGATATTGTCTGTCACACGCTTGACTGAAACGGTCGCATCTGCAAACTTGTGCACATCATCATACCCAAATGTTACTTGGGACAAATAGGCATTATAGCCAAACTCAAAGATTGTCAGTACTGATACGACAATCATGGATAAACGTGAGATCTTAAAGTTTAGGATAAAGAGAATGCTCAAGTAGAGCATCGCTGTAATCCCCACTTGCGACAAGAGATAGCCTGTCTTTAACAAGACTGCAGCCAACACTAAGATGACCGCTGCTAGAGCCATTCGGATTATTTTTTCCAATTGACTCTTCTGAGATTTTTCCCAATACGCATAGAAGATGAAGCAGGTCACCGCTGCTATTCCCAGAACACCTAGAATAGAGAACTTGGAGAGGAAACGGCTGATCGCTTGCGGTTGAGTCTTTGAGATAAAACTATACTGATGGAAATAGAGATAAACTACCGACAAGAGCAAGCCCAAACCGATGATGCAGTTGGTTCGTTTGGAAATAACGATCTTCTGCTTCATCGCTTGATAAGCAAGGACTAGCATAAAGAATGAAAACAGCCAAGAAAAACGGAAGAAGAAACCGGCTGGGTTTTGTCCCATATGCCATATCTTACTGACAAATTCATTGACAAAGGAAATCAGGAAAATGAGGGTAACAATCCCTGCAGCCCATTTTTTGGCTTTTCCAACTTTTTGCGATAGGAAATAAAAGATAAATCCAAGAAAGCCGAGCGCTCCAATATAAATATTGGGAAGGTTGGGACCCGCTGACCAGCCTGAGGTTGTATCAAAGCCACCAACAACCAACTTAGAAAGAATATCTAAAGGGTTAATTTGGAAGGCAAATGAGAAGGTCATGCCTCCTCCAACTTGCCCCTTACTTTCAATCAGGTTGAAAAATACAGGCAAGAGCAAGACTGAGGCTGTCGCAATCCCAATAATCGAATAGATCACTGCTTGTAGTAAAGGGATACTAAAGTTTTTAATCTTTGCCTTTAGATCTCCCTCAATCAGCAATCTTGGTGATACATAGTAGCAGGCATACAGAGCGATGAAAATGGAGATCATATAGCCCATGTAAAACTGAAGCAAGACCGTCAATCCCAGAGCAAAAGCATAGCGATAAGGAGATTTCCCATCTAATAATTCTTCCAAATACACAATCACAATTGGCAGCATGATCATGGCATCATAGAAGATGACGTTCATCTGATAGGAAACCAACATCCCTGACAAGGCATAGGCTGTCGAGAATAATGGAACCAACCATTTTCTAGATTCTAATCCTTTGTAGCGCTTGATTAAAAGGAAAGCAAAGGATAGACCGATTGCCCCGTAGCGGAGCCAAATGGTTAAAAATACTGCTGCTCCAAAATATTTGAGGGGAGCTAGAATGTAGATGATGTTAAAGGGGCTCATTAAATAGTAGCCAAGCACACCGATCATATCTCCACCAAGAGATTTGGTGAAAGAATAACTCAAACTAGATAGATCCCCCGTCAAGATGGCATTTTTTAGCAAGCCAAAGAAACTGATATATTGCTGTCCAAAGTCAACAGCCATCAGACTCTTACTCCCAAAAGGATACATTCCTATAAAAGCCCACACAACCAGCATAATGGTCATTGGGAGCAGGGCACTTGCAGCATAGAGAACTTTCTTTGGATGCTTTTTCCAAAACTCTTGCCAACGCATGAACCAGATTAACATGTTTTCTCCTATCTTCTTTAGCCGATATGATTTTTCTTCGCTTGTTCGATATTGGTCTCTTCAATGATGAAATGAGGACGACGCTTCACTTCGTAATAGATCTTGCCAATATACTCTCCAAGAATCCCGATGAAGATGAGTTGAACTCCACTAAATAATATAATAGCCGCAATCGTTGTGAAATAACCACTCACATAATTCCCAGCAGCGAAGATATATTTCATCAACTCAAAAACTAGATATAAAAGAGCCAGCCCTAAACAGATGAAACCGAATTGAATACAAACACGGAGAGGACGATCATTAAAAGAAATAATTCCTTGAATGGCATAATTCATAGATTTCTTAAAACCAAACTTGCTCTTTCCAGCCTTACGGGTTTCATTCTTATAAGGAATTACTTTCTCTTTAAAACCAATCCATTCATACAAACCTTTATTAAAGCGATTGTACTCTGGCATTGACACAAAGGCTTCCATCGCTTTTCGGCTAAGCAGTCTTAATTCCGATTTCCCGTCTGTTAGGTGAACATCCATGGAGCGGTTTGACAAGAAGTAAAACAAACGTGCAAAGGAACTTCCTACAAAAGATTCCCCTTCACGAGTTCGTTGGCCACTAACAATATCATAGCCTTCATTATAAGCTTCTAAGAATAAAGGAATCAAGTATGGTGGATGCTGGAGATCCCCGTCCATGACCATCACCGCATCCCCACTGGCATATTTAAAACCAGCCAAGATGCCACTCTCACGTCCAAAATTTCGACTGAAACGGATATATTTGATGCGGTCGTTTTCTCTTGCAAATTCTTCAATTAACTCAAAGGTTTTGTCACTACTTCCATCATCGATATAGAGAATTTCATAATCAGAGAGCTCTTTTCCTAACATTTTCTCAAGCTGATTAGAAATTTCACGATGGGTTTGAGGAAGTACTAGCTCCTCATTCAAGAGGGTTATTAAGATTGATAATTTCATCCCTTTTTCTCCATAATACATTCCCAAAAAAGAGAGAGCTCATGCTCTCCCCTTATATAGAAACTCATTGCTTATTTAATAGACAATTTTCGTTTCAATACGACTGCACCTGCTAACACAAATGCTCCTGAGAATACAAATCCAGTTGCTGCAACTTCACCTGTATTAGGAAGAAGCACTTTACGCCCTCCTCCATTGTTTCCACCTTTTGGTCCTGGTTTTCCAGTCGTGGTCGTCGTTGTTGATTCTTCATTTCCTGGAGTCACCGGTTTCTCTGGAGTTGTTGTTGTGGTGGTGGTGGTGGTTGGTTCTGCAGTAGTCGTTGTTGTCGTCGTTGGCTCTACAGTAGTCGTAGTAGTCGTTGACTCTCCTGTTGTTGTGGTTGAAGTAGTCGTCGGCTCTTCTGTTGTTGTAGTTGTAGTAGTCGTCGGCTCTTCTGTTGTCGTAGTTGTAGTAGTCGTCGGCTCTTCTGTTGTCGTGGTTGTAGTAGTCGTCGGCTCTT
>ERZ773115.2195-NODE-2195-length-15865-cov-3.531436_pt1 | contig 15865 bp, 18 predicted proteins | sample MGYA00511116_ERZ773115 | MGnify/ENA primary metagenome ERZ773115 (study PRJEB29015, sample SAMEA2737869) | human gut metagenome | biome: human gut; feature: human-associated habitat; material: faeces | place: China | collected 2012 ... | reverse complement strand
CAATTTGATTGAGGCTGCGCAAGACTTGGGAGCCTCCCCCACGCACGTATTCGGCAAGGTGATTCTACCGCTGTCCATGTCGGGTGTGATGAGTGGTATAGTAATGGTGTTTATGCCTACGGTATCCACCTTCGCCATCGCCGAGCTGCTGACGATGAACAACATCAAGCTTTTCGGTACCACGGTACAAGAGAATATTTACAATGGAATGTGGAACTACGGTGCCGCCCTCTCGCTCATCATGCTACTGCTGATAGGCATCACCGTCCTCTTCACCAACGAGGAAGACGGCGCATCGAATGAAAGCGGAGGTGTGATATGATGACACGAATCTTGACCCGCGGCTACTTGTGGCTGCTGTTGACGTTGCTCTATTCGCCTATCCTGATAATCATGATATTCTCCTTCACCGAAGCAAAGGTGCTGGGCAACTGGACGGGGTTCTCCACCAAGCTGTACAGCTCGCTGTTCACGGGCGGGATGCACCACTCGTTGATGAACGCTATCTGGAACACATTCGCCATTGCCCTGCTTGCCGCCACCGCCAGCACGGCACTGGGCAGCATTGCAGCCATCGGCATCTTCAACCTGCGCTCGCGCACACGGCAGGTAATGAACTTCGCCAATGCCATCCCGATGATGAATGCAGACATTATCACCGGTGTGTCGCTGTTCCTGCTGTTCGTCAGCTTCGGCATATCGCAAGGATTTACCACAGTGGTACTGGCACACATCACCTTCTGCACACCCTACGTGGTGCTCAGCGTAATGCCCCGGCTCAAGAAGATGAACCAGAATGTCTACGAGGCGGCACTCGACCTGGGCGCCACACCGTTCCAAGCACTGCGCAAGGTTATTCTTCCGGAGATATTTCCGGGTATGATAAGCGGCTTCATCCTTGCCTTCACGCTCTCCATCGACGACTTTGCCGTGACCATCTTCACCATCGGCAACCAGGGGCTGGAAACGCTCTCCACCTACATCTACGCCGATGCGCGCAAGGGTGGACTGACGCCGGAACTGCGGCCACTCTCCACCATCATCTTCGTGACGGTGCTGGTGTTGCTGATTGTAATCAACAAGCGGGCCGAACGGACAAAAAACGATTGATGTGAGTGATGAGTTATAAGTTATCAATTGTCAAAAACAAGATGATGAAAAGGATAATAAACATACTGATTCTACTGTGCTGTATCGCATCCCTCTCCTCTTGTGGAAACTCTACAGAAGAGCGCAGCCGTGTACTGAAGATATACAACTGGGCAGACTACATCGATGAAGATGTGCTTGCCGAATTTCCCGACTGGTACAAGCAGCAGACGGGCGAAGACCTCCGTATCATCTACCAGGTGTTCGATATCAACGAAATCATGCTCACCAAAATTGAGCGCGGGCACGAGGACTTCGACGTCGTATGCCCCTCGGAGTACATCATCGAACGTATGCTCCGCAAAGACCTCCTGCTACCCATCGACCGCAACTTCGGCCGCACACCGGACTACATCCCCAACGTGTCGCCCTACATCCGCCACGAGCTGAACAAGACCTCGCAACCTGAACGCCAGACCGAGGACTATGCCGTGCCCTATATGTGGGGCACCGCCGGCATCCTCTTCAACAAGAAGTTCATTACTCCCGAAGAGGCAAGCACGTGGAATATCCTCTGGACTCCCAAAAACCGTAGCAAGATACTGATGAAGGACAGCTACCGCGACGCCTACGGCACTGCCATCATTTACGCCCATGCCCGGGAACTTGCCGACAGCACCGTCACCGTAGAGCAACTGATGAACGACAACTCCCCGCAGGCCATCGCCCTTGCCGAGAAATACCTCAAGGAGATGAAACCCAACATCGCCGGCTGGGAAGCCGACTTCGGCAAGGAAATGATGACCAAGAACAAGGCGTGGATCAACTTCACCTGGAGCGGCGACGCCGTCTGGGCCATCGAGGAGGCCGATGCCGTGGGTGTGGAACTGGACTACACCGTCCCCCGCGAAGGCAGCAACATCTGGTATGACGGCTGGGTAATCCCCCGCTACGCCCGCAACGTGAAGGCAGCAAGCTATTTCATCAACTACCTCTGCCAGCCCTCCGTGGCGCTGCGCAACATGGATGCCATCGGTTACGTCAGCGCCGTCGCCACACCGGAAATCATGGAGGCGAAGACCGACACCACGCTTGACGTGCATTCCGACCTCAGCTACTTCTTCGGTCCCTTGTCCGGAGCCGACAGCCTACAGATAGACCCGGTCCAGTACCCCGACCGCCGCGTAGTGGAGCGCTGCGCCATGATACGCGACTTCGGCGACCGCACGGAACTGGTGCTCGAAATGTGGAGCCGCGTGAAAGGTGACAATCTCAATACGGGCATCGTACTGCTCATCTTCGCCGTCTTCGGTCTGCTCTTCATCTGGCTGGTATATACCAAGATACGAAAGTACAAGCAGAAACGCCGCCACCGCCTCCGCAGAAAGCGAAAAAGGAGATGATTAATACATTGTTTATCTAAAAAAACGTTAACGTGCAAGGAACTAAGAATTTGACACAAGGCCCCATCAACCGCCAGCTTTTCACGCTGGCAATGCCCATCATGGCCACCTCATTCATCCAAATGGCCTACAGCCTGACAGACATGGCATGGGTAGGACGTCTGGGCAGTGAGTCCGTGGCTGCAGTAGGTGCGGTAGGCATACTGACGTGGATGTCCGGTTCCATCGCCTTGTTGAACAAGGTAGGTGCCGAAGTCAGCGTAGGCCAGTCCATCGGTGCACGCAGCGAAGAGGATGCACGCAGTTTTGCTTCACACAACATTACAATTGCCCTGCTCATCTCCGTCTGCTGGGGAGGACTGCTGTTTCTTTTCGCCCGCCCCATCCTGAACATCTTCGAACTGAAACAGCATATCACAGACGCCGCCGTGACCTATCTGCGCATCGTGTCGACGGGACTGCCGTTTGTCTTTCTCTCCGCTGCCTTCACGGGCATCTACAACGCGGCAGGACGTAGCAAGATTCCGTTCTACATCAGCGGAACGGGACTGGTTATGAATATCCTCCTCGACCCTCTTTTCATCTTCGGCTTTGGCTGGGGGACGGTAGGGGCTGCACTTGCCACCTGGCTGTCCGAAGCCATGGTCTTCGGCATCTTCGTCTACAAACTCCGGGGGAAAAGCGCTGTACTCGGCGGATTCTCCTTCCTCGTCCGTCTGAAGAAGAAGTACACCCGGCGTATCTTCAAGCTCGGCCTGCCCGTGGCCACACTGAACACACTCTTTGCTTTCGTCAACATGTTCCTCTCGCGCACCGCTTCGGAGCAGGGAGGGCACATCGGACTGATGGCATTCACTACCGGAGGACAAATCGAGGCCATCACCTGGAACACTTCACAAGGATTCTCTACAGGACTGAGTACATTCATTGCACAGAACTATGCTGCCGGACAAAAGTCGCGCGTGAAGCAGGCATGGCACACCACCCTATGGATGACGGGCGTATTCGGAAGTCTCTGCTCACTGCTCTTTATCTTCTTTGGCAGTGAAGTGTTCTCTATCTTCGTGCCCGAAGCCGAAGCCTACCGTGTGGGAGGTGACTTTCTCCGCATCGACGGTTATTCACAAATGTTCATGATGATGGAAATCACCATGCAAGGTGTGTTCTACGGACTGGGACGAACGGTACCGCCTGCTATTGTCAGTATCGGATGCAACTATATGCGCATTCCGGTAGCATTGCTACTGGTACATATGGGTATGGGAGTGGACGCCATCTGGTGGGCAGTGAGTGGAACCACCATTGCCAAAGGTCTGATACTGACAGCCTGGTTCATATCCATCAAAAGGAAAATTCTCTAAAAAAGAACAGAACTGACGAACTTTAGGAAGAGAAATATGGTTATATATACATAAATTTGCAACATTAAAGATAAGATCAACTTTTAAAGAAAAAAGAGTTATGAAGAAAATGAAATTTACAGTATTGTTTTTATGCAGTGCATTGCTGCTGGGCAGTTGCGGCACCATGAACAACAAGGCAAAAGGTGGAATAATCGGTGGTGGTTCCGGCGCAGCGGCAGGTGCCATTATCGGCGGACTGATAGGTAAAGGCAAGGGGGCAGCCATTGGCGCGGCAGTAGGCGCGGCAGTAGGTACAGGTGCCGGTGTTGCCATCGGACACAAAATGGACAAGAAGGCTGCCGAAGCTGCCAAGATTGAAGGTGCCCAAGTGGAGCAGGTAACGGATGCCAACGGCTTGCCGGCTGTCAAAGTATCCTTTGCGGCAGGTATTCTGTTCGGCTTCAACTCCGCAGCACTGAGCAACGAGGCAAAGGCCTCCCTGCGCGAACTTGCACAGATTCTGAAGGAAGACCCGACAACGGACATTGCCATCATCGGCCATACCGACAAGGTGGGTACCTACGAAGCCAACATGAAGGTTTCCAAGAACCGCGCCTATGCTGTAGAAAACTATTTGCAGGATTGCGGTGTATCTCCTGCCCAGTTCAAGAAAGTGGAAGGCGTGGGATACAACGAATACGATGAAAGTCTGTCTGCCGACCAGAACCGACGCGTAGAGGTATATATGTATGCCAGCGAACAGATGATTAAGAATGCGGAGGCGAATAATTAATGTGCTAATGTGATCAATGTGCCAATGTGCTAATTGGCATATTGACACATTAATCACATTGACATATTAGTACATTAATCACACTGGCACTCTCTCCATGAAACTCCCGAAACCTTTGCGGTTCCTCCGCAACATCATATTATTCTTCTTTATTTCCACTATCCTGGCGGTAGTGGTTTATCGTTTTGTACCCGTCTACATCACGCCATTGATGGTTATCCGCAGCGTGCAGCAAGTCTTCAAGGGCGAAAGTCCCCGTTGGCACCATACTTGGGTATCTTCCGACAAGATATCCCCTCACCTGCCGATGGCCGTCATTGCTTCGGAAGACAACCGGTTTGCCACACACAACGGATTCGATTTCATCGAGATACAGAAAGCGATAAAGGAGAATGAAACAAGAAAACGGAAACGGGGCGCCAGTACTATCAGCCAGCAGACGGCAAAGAATGTATTCCTATGGCCCCAATCTTCCTGGGTACGCAAAGGACTGGAAGCCTACTTCACCGTACTGATAGAATTCTTCTGGTCCAAAGAACGTATCATGGAGGTCTATCTCAACTCCATCGAAATGGGGAAAGGCATCTATGGCGCACAAGCCGCCGCCAAATACAAGTTCAAGACTACAGCAGCCAAACTCTCTGCCGGACAATGTGCACTGATAGCAGCCACACTACCCAACCCCATACGCTTCGACTCAGCACACCCCTCCCCTTACATAAAGAAAAGGCAAGGACAGATTCTACGATTGATGAAACTGATACCCAAATTCCAGCTAAATGAGAAACAGACAAAAGAATAAAAAGAGGACGTGCCCAAAGTACATGAGCACTTTCATAATGTTATTCTGCGTAATCCGCGCCTAAAAAAAAGCGTTCAAAGGGGGTTGATACATCCCCTTTAATTTTTAATTAATACGCATGGCCTCCCTCTCCCATCTCCTTCGCATCAATCTTACGATTATCAATGCTGCGCCATGCATAGAAGATATAGGCAAGAACGAAAGGAACAAGGATAGAGACATAAGCCATAACCTTCAGTGTGAACTGGCTCGAACAACTGTTTGCCAACGTCAGCGAGCTTTGTAAGTCGTGGGTGGAAGGATAATAGGCTGTATTGTTATAGCCTGCCACAAGCAGCAATGCCAATACCGCAAGCACCGTCCCTGCACCGGCAAACCAGATTCCCTTGTCGAACGTCGGCTTCCACAGCGTACGGATGATGCCCCAAAGCACAGCCACCACACCAATCAGGAATACAAACAGCACTACCGGCATCTGCAAGAAGTTCGTCAGATACTTGTAAGGTTCCATGAACACCTCTCCCGTTTCCGGACGGACAGCGTAGCCGTCGGCCACCAGTGTACGGATGACGAAGGCCAGGAAGAACACCAGGAACAATGCCGTATTTCCCCAGAGTGCCCGGCGGCAGCGTCTCACCAAGTCGTCCTCATTGATGTTATTAATAAAATAGAGCGCCCCCAAGATGCGCGCCAGGAAGAACACAGCCAGCCCGAGCACCACATTCCACGGATTGAGCAGCGCATCCAGCCCGTGTCCTGCATTGGCCCACTGACTGATGACCGGCATCACCGTATCTGCCATATTCCCTTTATTGATGTAAAATTCGGACCCCGTGAAGAACGTGGCCACTGCCCCACCCAGCAATACCGGACCTACCACTCCGTTTATCACCAGGAACGTGCGATACGTTGTCTTGCCCAGCAGATTTCCCGCCTTCGACTGGAACTCGTAGCTGACAGCCTGCAACACAAAGCTGAACAGAATAATCATCCACAACCAATAAGCTCCTCCGAAACTGGTACTATAGAACAACGGAAACGAAGCAAAGAACGCGCCTCCAAACGTGACGAGCGTTGTAAACGTAAACTCCCATTTCCGTCCCGTAGAATTAATCATCATCTTCTTTTGCTCCTCCGTCTTCCCCAGACAGAACAGAAGCGAATTACCTCCCTGCACAAACAGCAGGAATACCAGCAGTGCTCCCAGCAAGGAGACTACGAACCACCAATAGTGTTGAAGAAAAATATAGGTATTCATTGTGAATTATGAATTATAAGTTATGAGTTATGTTATGAATTATGCGTTTCTGTTTCCGGGCCTTTGCGAATGGCCTTCAGCATAATTCCCACCTCGGCAATCAGCATGACAGTGAAAAGTACCAGAAAGATAAAGAACGTGGTCTGCACGGAACCGACATCCAACTTGGAAATGGCGGCACTTGTGGGCAGCATGTCTTGGATGGCCCACGGCTGGCGACCACATTCGGCAACCACCCATCCGGCTTGTCCGGCCAGATAGCCCAGCGGAATGGTGAGCATGGCCACCCAATGCATCCACGGCATCCGCGACAAGTCTTTCTTATAGGCCAGGAACAGCACCACGATAAAGAAGAGGATGAAATATCCACCCAACATCACCATCACACGGAACATGTAGAACGTAAGAGGCACATTCGGCACCAATTCGTTCACATCCTTGATATAACCGTAACCGAAATAGGCTACATTATCTTTCAACACTTTGGCAGCCACCTCCGCATCCGCCTCATTGCCCGCAGCCTTGGCTGCACGATAGGCGGCAAACGCACTGATGGCCGTTTTCCCTTTTTCTATTTTCTCTTCTGCCGAAAGCGCCACAGTACCGTCCTTCAACGGGTATCCGCCTTTCAGCAGGTCATTGATGCCGGGAACAAAGGCATCCGTCTTCCGTTCGGCAAGCAACGACAACATCTTAGGGATTTCCACACGGAAAAGGAATGGGTCTACTCCGTCTTGCGGCGTCTGCTTGGCAGGATTCAGCAGCCCGAACGCTACCAATCCGGCACCTTGCCGCCCTTCATAATAACCTTCCATAGCAGCCAACTTCATCGGCTGCTTTTGCGCCACTTGATAGCCGGAGCCATCGCCCGTCCAGGCAGACAGCACGGCGGCACACAGACCTACCCATGCGGCAATCTTTACACTTGCCAGCGCAAATTTCTTCTCGCGCTTCTTCCACAGATACCAGCAGCTTACGCCTACTACAAACACGGCAGCCAGCACCCAGCCGGACAGCACGCTATGGAAGAACTTATTGACAGCCATCGGCGAAGTTGCCACAGCCCAGAAGTCCACCATCTCGTTGCGTGCCGTATCGGGATTGAACTCCATACCTACGGGATTCTGCATCCACGCATTGGCAACCAGAATCCACCAGGCGGAAATCGTGGCGCCCAGCCCCGTAAGCCAGGTAGATGCTAGGTGGAAACGCTTGCTCACCTTATCCCAGCCGAAGAACATGACGGCGATAAACGTTGCTTCCATAAAGAAAGCCAAAATACCCTCGATGGCAAGCGGTGCACCAAAGATATCGCCCACAAACCAACTGTAATTACTCCAGTTCGTACCGAATTCAAATTCCAGAATGATACCGGTTGCTACACCAATGGCAAAGTTGATACCGAAAATCTTCATCCAGAATTTAGCAGTACGTTTCCAAAATTCGTCACCCGTACGGTAGTACGCCGTTTCCATGATGCCCATAATTACCGCCAGTCCAAGTGTCAGCGGCACAAAAATCCAGTGATAGATGGCGGTCAAGGCAAATTGGGCTCTCGACCAGTCAATCAGAGAAGTGTCAATGTGTCCAAGCATAAGAATCAAGTTATGAGTTATAAGTTATGAGTTATTGAGTTATTGGGTTGTCGAGTAAGAACACAGAGACACGGAGAATTTATAAAGGCAAGGACATAAACTCTGTGGCTCTGTGTCTCCGTATTTAGTCACCCAGGCTCCGGTGGATAAGTTCATTACTAACATAGCCTTCTTTGTCGTCACCCACCACGGGAGTATTCAGAAACCGTGGGAAGAAGAAAAGACGGAGAATAAAAAACATGATGAATAACTTCACAAGGATGATAAGCCACAAAGTACGCCCTAACGTCATACTTCGAAAACCTTCCAGATAAAAACGCCAAATGTTTACCGCAGTTCGTTTCATGCTGATAAAATTATAATGCATCGTTACCACGTTCGCCGGTACGGATACGGATTGCATCAGAAACCTCATATACGAAAATCTTTCCGTCGCCATATACACCAGTATTAATCTCTTCTATGATCTGGTCTATAATGTTTTCATATGTTTCATCTGATACAATAGATTCAACTTTTACCTTAGGCAGCAGATTGCCACCAAAATCCACTCCGTTATATACCTGCTTATGTCCCTTCTGACTACCATATCCCATTATATTGGTAATCATAAGACCATGGGCACCATTGCTGTTAAGTATATTCTTTAAGTCGTCAAGTCGTTCCGGTCTGATGATGATTTCCAGTTTTTTCATGATCTTTATTCCCCTTCCTTTCCGATTGACAAGCTTATTGTAAACATTTTGTTACGATAAAGTCAACCTCTGAGTGTAAAATGTGAATATTCTAAAGCATATTTAAAAATGCTGTTAATAAAGTAAGTAAGTATGAAGCTTGTTTTATGTATTGATGACCAGGTAAACTTCATATACTTAGTCTGATATTAATCTTCATAAAGCTGTCTGCTTGAGCTGTAAACAGAAAAGCAATAATATATAGCACATATTCCAACTACCGCTTCAACAAGTATTGAATATAATGTAATAGAAGCTCCAAATGCCATAAAGTGTACAAATATGGCTGCAGAAAGAATAAGCCATGTCATCTGGAAGTTACGTGTGGCAGCAGACTTTTCCTGGATATTTGCCTCCATAATGAGAGCTTCTGTAAAATAGTAAGTATAATATATTGCAAATATAACAGTTATTCCCATAGATATGGACAGCATAGTGCCTGCGGCATCCTGCCAGTTAATAAAGTTTATAACCTGTGCAGCGATTGATGCGATAAGTCCGGCGATTGACACGATACCAGCTTTTTTGAAAAGTGAGTTACGATGCATCATGTGTACAGCACCAAGTACAATCAGAAGAAAACCCACACAATCGTTAGTTATATCAATATTGATATGTCCAAATGTTACATTGAATCTGAGGGAAATAAGAAAAATCCCAATCAGTATGAGTATTATATTTTTTTTGTTCATAATAATATGGTGGCCTTATAAAGCCGCTCCTTTCGATGTTATATATGTCTTATTATACATCAGACATTTATATCATATTTTAGAATAATAATAATTATATATCAACTATGATTAACTGATTTTAGATAAATTTTATTATGTGTTTATTTAATGAAGGTTGAGATAAGAAATAGTCTGTGGTATTATTTCAAAATATGTTGGAATGGGAGGTGTGTATGCTGGTATTTAGTGAGCCACAATTAAAGGATTGTGCCTGGATAAGTAAATGTGTAAAAGAATCTGGATATATGGGAAGTGATGCATCATTTGCAAATATATATCTGTTAAAATCAAAATATAATACAAAAGTGTCATTTTATAAAGATTTTCTCATAAGATATTATGAGGGATATGGAAGCAGACATGGTTATACATTTCCTCTTGGACATGGAAAAACAGATAAAGCACTGGAAGCAATAAGACAGGATGCACTGGAAAATAACAGAAAACTTGAATTTTGTTTTGTGACGGAAGAACAAAAGGAAGTGCTTGATGCTGTGTATGGGAATATACTTGAATATAAAAAAGATGATGGCGACAGCGATTATATATATGGACAGCAGGAGCTGGCAGCATTGTCAGGAAGAGCCTATCATAAAAAGAAAAACCACTTATCAAAGTTTAAAAGAACTTATAATAACATAAGATATAGTGAGATTGGTGCAGGTAATATAGAAGATGCTGTTATAATAGAATATAACTGGTATAAGGAACATATCAAAGATGAGGATGCTTCAATAAATATGGAGTATTCAGCTATAAAAGAGGCATTACTTCATTTTGATGACCTTGCACTGACAGGTGGAATATTATATGTCAATGATGTTCCAGCTGCTATGACGATAGCTTCCTATATAAATGATGATACAGTTGATATACATTTCGAAAAATGTATTGGCGAATATGCTGCTGCTGGAGGTTATGCAGCCATAAACCAGATGCATGCGGAAGCTTTAAAAAATGTAATGTATATAAACAGAGAGGAAGATATAAATATTCCTGGATTGCGGAAAGCAAAGGAATCATATCATCCTAAAATAATGTTAAAAAAATACAGTGCAGCTGAAAAGTAATACAGCTGAATATAGCTGCGTATATGGTTATAAACGCAGCGTGCATAAGAATGGAGGATTGTAATGCTTTCAAAGGTACTATCAAAAGAGTCATGTGCAGAGTGCAGATTCTGTTGTTCATTTAGAAGATGCAGTCTATGGGAAACACCTCTTTTTCCAAAGGATGAGTGTGAAAAATTATCACATGCCAATGAATATAATGTTATATCAGAGTTCAGAATGTATGATGATTGTGGACAGATGAAGCTCGAACATAAATATAAAACAGATAATCAGGAGGAAGAAGCAGCCTGTGATTATCTTGATGTGCATAAAGGCTGCATATTATCTGAAGAGGACAAGCCTTTTGACTGTAAAATATGGCCTCTTAGAATTATGAAAAAGGATGATAAACTGGTTATAGCATTTACACCAACATGTGCTGCACTTGGAAAAGAACCTTCTGTGGAGCTGAAAGAGCTGGTTTGTGGCAGACTTGGTGACAGCATATACGAATATGCCAGAAGACATCCATTTATAATAAAAGATTATAAAGAAGGATTTCCAGTAATAAGAAGTGAGCGTCTTTCTTAAAATTTCTTTATTATAAGTTTATAAGTTTATAAGTTTATATGTTTATAAGTTTATAAGTTTTATTTGTTTTATATATTTTAGGCAGTTTCTGGATGACAATGATAATATATTTGGCAGTTTCTAGGTAATAATGGTAATATATTTGGCAATTTGAAATATATATGTAAAAATATGTCGGAATATGGTTAAGTAATGTATGACCCAAACCGATATCATGTATGCGAAAAGCAGTATAGGTAATGAAAGGGGTGCAGTTATATGTTAGTTTCAGGATATGCCCGTTATAGAACATATGATGTCAGCAAAGTTAGTACATACAATGATTCATATAATGATACAGTGTCAGATATGACAGGAACTGCTGGTACATTGCAGACAGACAAAGAATTAGAAGCAAATGAATCACAGCAGGGCGGTTTATTTACTAATCAGGCACCTAAGCATTCAGAACCAGCTGATTTTATATTTGATTTCAGGAAGGATAGCAGGTTTAATCTTGAAGGTGCAACAAAGGACTATGAGGATATTAATATAGATAAGGCACTTTATGATATGAAGAAAGATACCGTGCTTGATAAATATAAGTTTTTTGTTGATTCCCCTAATCTTGGAACTGATAAAGATGGTACAGTAAGAATAGTCAGAAGATAGTATTTTCCTTTTATGAAATACCATGTTGAAAAAAATCGAAAAAATTTAAAAAAAATTAAAAAAAGTACTTGCATTATTTTAAAACATAGTATATAATTCATTTTGTTGTCACGATATTGGGCTTTCGCCAAGTGGTAAGGCACTGGATTCTGATTCCAGCATTTCGGGGGTTCGAATCCCTCAAGCCCAGCTAACCCTCGCTATTAAGCGAGGGATTTTTTTTGCACAGATACTTAAACGGTAAAATAATAAACAAAGAAGCTATATAAAGATAGAATAGAAAGGAGCCACTCACATGATACAGCTGGGAAAAACACAATGTCTTAATGTTATTAAGAAAACAGATTTTGGTGTATATCTTGGTACAGAAGATGATAAAGTTTTACTTCCTAAAAAGCAGGTGCCAGAAGATATAGAAATAGGTGATGCACTCACCGTATTTATATACAAAGATTCAAGCGACAGACTTATAGCCACAACAAACAAGCCTAAAGTACAACTTGGCGGACTTGCAAGGCTTAAGGTGTGTGAGGTAAGTAATATAGGTGCATTTCTTGACTGGGGACTGGAGAAGAACATACTGCTTCCATATAAAGAACAGACAACACATGTCAACCAGGGAGAGGAATATCTTGTAGCTTTATACATAGACAGAAGTAACAGACTTGCTGCAACGATGAAGGTGAGCAGATATCTTACAACAACAGATAAGTATGTCAAGGACAGTGCTGTAAGCGGCACAGTTATTGGAATAAAGCCAGATCATGGAATATATGTTGCCATAGATGATGCATATTATGGTTTTATAACACGCAATGAAATGTCAGATGATATAAAGATAGGTGATGTCGTTTACGGACGTGTTATAAAGGTAAGAGAGGATGGAAAGCTTACTATAAGTATCCACCAGAAAGCATATCTTCAGATGGATGAAGATTCTGTAAGAATCTATGATGCTCTTGTTAAGAACGGAGGAAGCCTTGGTTTTAATGATAAAGCTGATCCGGAGATTATTAAGAAGCATTTTGATATGAGCAAGAATGCATTCAAGAGAGCTGTAGGAAGACTTTTAAAGCAGGGGAAAGTTATAATAACAGAAGATTCAATTATAATTAATGAGAAAAATAAATAGATATTTCTTGAACAGCCAGGCTGATTGTTATACAATTAGTACTGGTTGTTTTTGTCTGAGTATGTGTTGTATAAAAAACAATAGTCAGACATTTGCGATGGTTTGTTAAAATAATATGAAAGTATAAGAATGGAGGATTATATGCAGAAGGTTATTAGTACAGACAAGGCACCAAGTGCGATTGGACCATATTCACAGGCTATTGAGGTTAATGGAATGGTATATACATCAGGAGTTATTCCAGTAATACCAGCAACAGGTGAAATAGTAGAAGGCGGGGTTGAAGCACAGGCTGACCAGGCGTTTAAGAATCTTTGCAATCTTGTTGAAGCATCAGGTTCAAAGGTTGAGAATATTGTTAAGACAACAGTTTTTATTAAGGAAATGAATGATTTCGGAAAGATTAACGAAATATATAAGAATTACTTTAAGGAACCATTTCCAGCACGTTCATGTGTAGAAGTTGCAAGACTTCCAAAGGATGTATTACTTGAAGTGGAAGCTATAGCATGGAAGTAAAAAAAATCAACTGGTTTCTACCGTTTTTTCTGGCTGGATATATAGTTCTTAGTACATTATCGGCAGTACAGCTAAGAATGCTTACTGATGCTGGAATAGCATTTCCACAATGGATTATATATATATTGGGTGAGGCAATCACGATTGTGCTGGCACTTTTATATATATTTGTTATGAAGATAAGCATAAGAAAAGATATGCAGTATAAGTTTATTGGCATGAAAGATATTATTATGTCACTACTTACAGGATATCTTCTTATTCCTATAACGTTGTTTTTAAACAGCCTTACAATGCTTTTTTCTAAGAATTATCTGAATACATCCGTTCAGGGGATGATGGAATATCCATATATAGTGCAGATTATTCTTGTGGCGGTTATTCCTCCACTTGTTGAAGAGTTTGTGTTCAGAGGGATGTTTTATGGGACATATAGAAAGTGCGGAATATTAAAAGCTGCACTTGTAAGTGGAGTTGTATTTGGAATATTTCATATGAATATCAATCAGTTTGCATATGCCTTTGTAGTAGGGATTGTACTTGCATATATGGTTGAGGCAACAGGATCCATATGGGCATCTGTATGTGCACATTTTGCAGTTAACACGTATTCAATAACAGTTGTACAGATATTAAAGCTGTGCAAAATGTACGATGGAGTAATAAACAATACAGCGGTACAGAGTACAGATATTCCTATGACATCAATGCTTTTGAACCTTGTAATGATGTTTGTTATAGCAGCCATATTTATGCTTCTTGCAATATTGTGCATAAAAAATATGGCAAAACGCAATGGAACACTCGATTCTATAAAAGCCAGCTTCAAGCCAGGCTGTAAAACAGATAAAGATGAAAGAGAAAATTCCCAAAGTGATGGAAATGCAGAAAAGCGTATTATAACAGTACCGCTGATAGCAACAATTGCTGCCTGCATAGTGTATATGGTTATGATGGAAATTACAAGATAAAAAGATTGCCATAATATAATGAAAATTACAAGATAAAAAAGATTGCCGTAATTAAGAAAATATACTATAAACGATAGATGAACTTATCCATTAACGTATAGTATAAACAGTTCTTAATACGGCAATCTTTTTGTTTAATGTGCTTAAACCTTTTAAATTAAACTCTGATATCAATATTCTGACCAAGATTAGGAGTTACAGATGCTTCCATCATCTTAGTTAAACCATCTCCGTTAGATTCTAATGTATCAAGAGATTTTTTAAGGACAGCAACCTGTACATCATTGATAACACGTGTAGAGCTAAGATCCATTGATAAACCAGCTACATCCATTATATCCATAAGTAATCCTCATTTCTGCACACATACTTTTAACATATGGCTCTGTATCAGGTGTGCATAGATACAAACCAGTTAGAAGATATATTCTGATTAGATTGTAGCCTGTAGTTTAAAAAAAAGCAAGGCTGAAATAACAGGTTGGATATGATAAATAGTAAATACGTAATTTATGCTGCACTATTGTGATAACAAATACTGATAAAAATACAGAAGGATTTGTTATAAGTATGTCTTGAAAATGGCATAAATACGCATTTTTTTGTTGATGTTAGTGAAGATTTCAGCTGTAATTTTGTGCAAAATATATATTGTGGCAGTAATTATGGTAAAAGTGATAAAAAAGCATTAACTATATTTGGCTAATTACCATATAGCCAAGAAATGCCTGTTAGTGTACAATATGAAATATCAGAAACGCATATGCGTTCTTTTATATTAGGAGGAAAGTTTTCAATGGCAAGTTTATCACTTAAAAATGTTTGTAAAGTATATCCAAACGGATTCGTAGCTGTTAAGGATTTCAACCTTGAAATCGCAGATCAGGAATTCATCATCTTCGTAGGACCTTCAGGTTGTGGTAAGTCTACAACACTTCGTATGATTGCAGGTCTTGAGGAAATCAGCTCAGGTGAGTTATGGATTGGAGACAAGCTCGTTAACGATGTAGAGCCTAAGGATAGAGATATCGCTATGGTATTCCAGAACTATGCGTTATATCCACATATGTCAGTATATGACAACATGGCATTCGGTCTTAAGTTAAGAAAGGTACCAAAGGCAGAGATAGATAAGTCAGTTCATGAAGCTGCTAAGATTCTTGATATTGAGCATTTACTTGATCGTAAGCCAAAGGCT